>OLGO01000266.1_pt1 | contig 55635 bp, 51 predicted proteins | sample 1605861 | NCBI WGS metagenome assembly OLGO01 (sample SAMN03283253) | human gut metagenome | biome: human-associated habitat; material: feces | host: Homo sapiens | place: USA | collected 2013
GCTACTGCGGGATGAATAATATACAAATACGGAATTTCAGACTCACATTTTATATGTGTTATCTGAAATTCCGTATTTTGTTATCCGGCCGGATAAGCTTTTCCCGCTTTCGGATACGATGTTATCCGAGATTCGCAAATTGTTATCCGGCCGGATACGATTTCTCTATTTTCGGATAACATTTCTTAAAGAAAGTGCAGTAGCAGAAGGGAATCAATGGTAGTATTTTTAAAACAATTCATTCTCGCAATTAAAATAAACAAATATTATCACCGATAAAAAAATGGGAATGAAAAATTAGCACTCAGCTATTGCGAGTGCTAACAAACTGTGGTATTATATAATCACAGAAGGAAAGGAGAGATAGGAAGACAGCCTACCGATCCTGAACATCCCTCAATCAATAAGGAATTTAATGAAGGAGTGATGATTTATGTTAATGCCTACAATTTTCAGAAGAGATTTATTTGATGATATGTTTGATACTCGTTTCAACGGATATCAATCAGCTGATTTGATGAGAACCGATGTTAAGGAGACAGAAACAGGATATGAAGTTTCTATCGACATGCCGGGAGTAAAAAAAGAAGACGTTAAGGCAGAGCTGAATGACGGATATCTCACTATAAGTGCTGAAGTAAACCAGGACAATGATGAAAAAGATTCAGACGGTAAATATATTCGTCAGGAACGGTACAGAGGTTCATTTAGCAGAAGCTTTTATGTAGGCGATGAAGTTGCGCAGAGTGACATCAAAGCCAAGTTTGAGGATGGAACCCTGATGCTGTTGGTTCCTAAGAAGGAATCTGCTCCGCAGATAGAAGAGAAAAAGTATATCCCAATTGAGGGATAGATTGAAAAGCTTTTAAAGCCGCTGACAAAAATTTGCCGGATATCTTCCGACCCCGCCGCTTCAGGCGCGGCGGGCAGCGGCACGCCATCATATTTTAAGGAGGAATTAGATATGTTTATGCCAACATTGTTTGATCGTGACTTTTTTGATGATTTTTTTGATGATCCGTTTTTTAACAACAAAGACATGCGTAAGCTGGAAAAGAAAATGTACGGTCACAGAGCCGAGAATATAATGAAGACCGATGTTAAGGAAAAAGATGATGCCTATGAAATGAAGGTTGAACTGCCGGGCTTCAAGAAAGAAAACATAAAGGTTTCTTTGGAAGACGGCTATCTTACCATATATGCAGAAAAAGGCAATACCGATGAAAACGAAGGTAAATTCCTGCGTAGGGAACGTTATGCAGGGGCGTGCAAAAGGACGTTCTACGTCGGAGATGAGATTCATGAGGATCAGATCAAAGCCGAGTTTAAGCACGGCGTTCTGAAGATCGATCTCCCTAAGAAAGTAACACAGCCTGAAATTGAAGAAAATAAATATATTGCAATAGAATAAGATGACGTTATAAAATCCGCTGGTGAGACAAAGACTCCGCCGACGGATTTTTCTTTTCTGCCGGTGAGACAAAGACTCCGTCGCCGGCTTTGCAAATTTTATTTTGTGCCTTCAGCTTTTTAACTTTCCTTACGAAGTCAGAAGTGCTCTTGCTGTCGTCAGAACTGCGATAATAAACACCAAATGGTACAGCTTCCGCTTCGGTTTCAATAACATTGCAATCATCGGAAGCCTCTTCAGAGAGGAAGATATCGGGAACTATTGTAAAACCGAAGCCGGCTCTTGACATGGCGACAGCAGACCTGATGCTTTCACAAAAGAATACGTCTTTAGGATGCTTTTCAGAAAGAATTTCCTTTTGCAGATGATCTACAGCGGGAAGTATGGATGCTGCATCCCAAATTATAATTGGATTTTTTTTGATATCTTCTGAAACGCCGGCGGCGCCCAAGGAAGAAAAATAAAGTAAGCGGCTCTTACAAATTTCTTTAAATGACAGATCACTTTTTTTATAAGATTCGTCTTTGAATCCCATGGCGGCATCCAGAGAACCGTCAGCCGTACGCATGATGATTTCCGCTGCCGAAACGCTGAAAACGTAAGGATGGAGATCCGGACATCCGCTTTTTATCGCCGCAAGTACAGATAAAAGAAAATCGTTGCCTATACCGTGGATACAGCCTATGTTGTAAGGGGTAATATTGCAGGAATCGGGATTTTTAAATCGCTCCTCGGCTTTTTTTGCAATGGACAGTATGCGCTTTGCGTCCTCAAGAAAGATCTTTCCCTCATTGGTGAGGGCGACAGTTTTTGTACTGCGCAGCAGCAGCTTGCCTCCCAATTCATCTTCGAGGCTTTGGATCTGATGAGTGACAGCAGGCTGAGAAATGTTCAGCTCTTCCGCTGCCCTTGCGAAACTAAGATGTCCTGCCACAGATATAAAACATTCAAGCTGAGAAATATTCATGAATTCTATCTCCTTAAGATAACCGGTGTTCTAGTTGGCTGTTGAATCGATGTATTGAATAAAATTATAGCAAATTCGAATTAAAAAAGCTATCTTAAGTAAAATATATGTGTTAATGTATTATTGAAAGCAGCTGTTTTTTCAGCGGCAAAAGGAGGAGAGAACCATGTGCACAGCCGTAACATATAAAACAAAGGACTTCTATTTCGGGCGGACGTTGGACTATAAGTGCTCTTATGGGGAAGAGGTAGTCATATCCGCCAGAAATCACAAGTTCAGCTTCAGGCATGCAGGGGAAATGTCCGGCCATTATGCTATGGTGGGGATGGCCACTGTGGCGGAAGGATTTCCGCTTTATTATGACGCGATAAATGAAAAAGGTCTTTGTATGGCAGGGCTTAACTTTGTAGGAAACGCATCATATAAAAAGCGTGAAGAGGCAGACTGCGTTGACCTTATCATCAAAAACGCAAAACAAAGCAGCGACGGGATCATCGAGGTGGCGCAGTTTGAATTCATTCCGTATATATTAGGCAGATGTGCCTCTGTGGAAGAAGCCAGCGACTTGCTTACGAGGCTGCTCATTGTAGATACGCCTTTTAACAGTTATTTTCCTCCGGCACAGCTTCATTGGATAATAGCGTCTAGAGAAAGGGCGATAACCGTGGAGCAGGTGAGGGAAGGAGAGAAAATTTGCCTTAAGGTTTATGATAATCCTATCGGAGTGCTTGCCAACAATCCTGAATTTGATAAAAACCTTTTTCTGTTGAACAACTATATGGGATTATCGGCAGAGAACCCGAAGAACAATTTCTCCGATAGACTGGGGCTGAAAACTTATTGCCTGGGAATGGGAGCTATGGGGCTGCCGGGAGACTGGTCTTCTCAGTCACGATTTGTGAGGGCGGCTTTTGTCAAAGAAAATTCCGTATCGGGAGATTCTGAAGAGGAGAGTGTAAGCCAGTTTTTCCATATCATGGACACGGTGGCTCAGCCGAAAGGCTGTAATTCCATGGGAGAGGGAAAATATGAATTTACACTGTATACTTCGTGTTGCAATGCCGACAAAGGAATTTATTATTATACCACTTATGAAAACCGCAGGATAATGGCAGTAGACATGAAAAAAACCGATCTGGATGGCCGGGAGATAATACGTTGTCCGCTGATAAAAGAACAAAATATTTATGTACAAAATTAAATGTCCAAGCAGGAGAAAAAATGAAAAAATATATAGCTGAAATAGCCGGAAAAGACAGCGTATCTGCTGTAATAAAGTTCATGAAGGAAAACCCGGGTACGGTCGTGATACCTACTATAGTGTATACCGGCACGGAATACGGCGACAGAGAGTCGTATTATAATTCCGTCAGATTTCTTAAAGATAAGAGCAAAGAGTCGGGGGTTATGTGGGAAGATACGATAGAGTTGACAGATGGAGACTTCTGGAACGTTCTTTGCGCCAGATATCAGTATATGATAAATCAAAAATACGGGTTTTATACGCCATGCATAGCATGCCATCTCTTTGCCCATCTAATGAGACTGCCTTTGCTGAAAAAGGTCGGTGCTGAAGGGATAATAACAGGAGAGAGGCACTCTCATCAGGGTAAATTAAAGGCTAATCAGCATCCTATGACAATAGAATGCTTCAACAATATTTTCGAAAAGAACGGAATCAGGATGATAAGACCACTGGTAGATATAAGCGATACGCAGGTGGTAAACGGTTATATAGGAGACAGGGATATAATAGCCCATGCCAACGATATAAAATGTGTTTTGTCGGGAAATCTCAGGGGATTTGATCTCGATAAAAATCTTCAGGGACTTAAGCGCTATCTTGATGAGTTCCTGTTTCCTGTAGGCAACTGGTGCGCGGAAGAAATGCTCAAAGACAGCGGGGACGCAGCAGATGGGTCCGACTTACCGGAAAAGCTGGAAAAGAAGATAAAAGAGGTGCTGGCATGACAGATAACATATTATACAGAGGCAAGCTTTTTCAAGTGATCTCAAGGAGCAGACGGGCTAAGCTGACGGTGGATGGCAGAGAAATAACAAAGGAGCTTACCGTAGAGCTGGTCAGAAGACCTCCGGGAGTGAGAGCCATAATAAGAGATGGTCAAAAGCTTTTGCTAAACAGGGAGTTTAGATATGAACTGAATGATTGGGATTACAGGCTTCCGGGCGGTAAGGTATTCGACCGCCTGGAGGATTTTGAAAAAGCCATAGAAGAAAATACTATCGATGAGAATGCGTACCGTAAGCTGGCGGAGGAAGTAAGAGAAGAAGCAGACATAGAGGCAGAAGATTATGGATTATTTGAAGTCTCCGGATGCGGACTTACGGTAGAGTGGAATCTTTATTATTTTACAGTGGATAAATTTAAAATACTCCCTTCATTTTACGCCAAAGAAAAGCAGAAAAGCGAATACGAATACATAGAACATGTGTGGCTGGACTTTGCTCAGATAAAACAGCTTATACTGGACGGCCGCATCAGAGAGGACAGGAGCATTGCCATACTGTTTAAATATATGATGAAAGCAGACGGCAGGGCTAAAGGCGAGGCTCAGGCCGGCGGTGTGCGGCAAGCTGAAGAGGAGTAAGATGGATGAGAATTTGATATATCAGGTCCTCTCGGCGGTGGAAGAAATTCCTTGCGGGAGAGTGGCAACTTACGGACAGATAGCCGAGCTGGTAGGTAGAGATAATAATTCCAGACTGGTAGGAAAAATCCTTAGTATGGCTGATATGTACGGACAATACCCGTGCCACAGGGTGGTAAACCATGCCGGAAGGCTTGTACCCGGATGGGCGGAACAGGCGGAATTGCTGGCAGCGGAAGGTGTGACTCTGAAGGATGAAAAACATGTGGATCTGAAGAAATATCAGTGGAAGCCATAGCTGAAGAGGAAGAAGAGATAAGATAACAGGAGAAAGAGGATAGAAGATGCACGGACATGAGAATTTAAAAGGACTTACGAAAGAACAGCTGATAGATCTCATAGAGATTTATTCTAAAAACTGGCTGGCCATGGATGGACTCTGGTTTCAGTCATACGAGAAAGCGTACGGCATGGATGAAGCTATGGAAGCAGACATAGAGGTTTGGAGAAGGTTTACGGTTATCGAAGCTAAAAAAATCAAGAAATTCCTCGGTTTAGGTGAAAGGTCCGGTTTGGAAGGACTGTCTAAGGCACTTTCCCTGAGACTTTACGCCAATGTTAACAAGGATGAGATCATCATCGACGGCAACACGCTTACATATAGGATGTTGGAATGCAGGGTGCAGCATGCCAGGAGTGTAAAAGGTATGGGCTTTCACCCGTGCAGATCAGTAGGAATCGTTGAATACGGTGAATTTGCCAAAACCATCGATGACAGAATAGAGTGCAGATGTTTAAGCTGTTTTCCAGATGTTACAGATGACACATGTCATTGCTCGTGGCTGTTTACTTTGATGGAATAGAGGATGACGGAATGAAGGATGTAACAGGTGCGAACCGTATTTTATTAAAAATCCGGTGTCAAATAGCCCTGATGCGGCTTCGATGTTGTAATTTTTTTGATTTTTAAGATTTCATGCAACATTTTTTTGAGAATGTTGCATGTTTTTGTGTTTTTATAAAATAATGCAACATTTTTATAGTCCGCATACCTGCTCCATCCACCTGGTCCGCCCGCTGCTCCATCTGCCTCGCTGATACATTCGCCCACCTGGTCCGCCCGCTGCAACATAACAGCGCAGACACGCCGTATACGAGACTCATCACCTAATCACAGATCACCCAATCACAGATCGCAGGTGTTAATATGACCAAAGCAGGGCATGATAAAAGTTATGATAAAGAAACAGTAAAAGTATCAAAATGAGCAAAGCGACACTAATACGAAAGAGATGCTCACAAAACAGGAAGAAAGGAAAATATGATGGATAAAAAATACGATGCGATCGTCGTTGGGGCAGGACTGGCAGGACTGTCATGCGCATATTATATGACATCAGCAGATAAAAAGGTGCTGGTGCTGGAGGCACACTCCTATGCTGGAGGTCGTACCTCGTCCTTTTGCGATAAAGGAATGAAGGTGGAATCGGGGCTTCACAGATATATAGGCTATTATTCTGAATTGCCTAAACTTTTGAACAAGTGCGGAGTTGACATAGATAAAATGGTTACATGGGAAGAAAAGGTGGACATTCTGGTAAAAGATAAGAACAAAAAAGTCGTGCTGGGATTGGCGCCTGTTTCGGGATTCAAAAAGACTGTCAGAGGGCTGACGGAAAATCAGAAAAGCCTTACTACCAGAGATAAGCTTTCACTGGTGCCGTTTTTTCTCTGTGGATTTTCCAATTACCTGGTGTCCTACGACCTGGACAATTATTCGGTAACCGAGTACGCTGACAAGCACCACGTTACGGAAAATGCCAAGAGGCTCATACTGGAGCCTTTGAGCAGTGGAATCTTTTTTATGCCGCCGGAAAATTATTCGGCCTACTGCTTTTTTGGCCTGTTTGCTCCTGCCCTGGCAAAATTTTACAAGATGAAGATAGGAGCTTTTCTCGGCGGAATGACTGAAATCATGGCAAACCCGATAGTTAATAAGATAAAAGAGCAGGGAGGAGATTTTTATTTCGGAGAGCCGGTGGAAACAGTTATAGAAAAAGACGGGCGGATTATAGGAGTCAGAACGAAAGGCGGCGAAGAATACATCGCGCCAGTAACAGTGATAGCCGCTTCGCTGTCAGCTGCCAGAGATATACTGATGCCCCTGAAAAACAGAATAGAACTGAAGGCGTTTTTCAGCCTGCCGAGCATGTCAGCATGTACCATGCAGCTGGAACTTAACGAGCCTGCTTTGAAAAAAGATATTACGTCTTTCGGACCAGGGACGGATATGGTCAGTTTTGCTGAGCAGTCGCGGACAACTTTCAGAAATTCAAAGGGAAGACTGTCTGTAATATTGGGCAATGCTGATGAATATACAGACATGAGCAAGGAATGTGCCCTTGAGGCTGTAATCAGGCAAATGAACAGCTTAGGCGTTCATCTTGAAGGAAATGTCATCGATGCCAGAAAGGTGTCTGAAAAAGGAGAATTTTATTCTCTTGATAAAGGTAATCAGCTTATTAGGCCCTATCAGAAGACAGGCATTAAAGGTTTGGTGCTGGCAGGTGATTATACTAGAACTTCTTCTTTCGCTACAATGGAGGGAGCTGTTATTTCCGGGAAAAAAGCTGCTAGAGTTTCGATGAAAATGTGATATAATCTTTTTATTAAGGAGATTTGTTATATATGGATGAAAAAACCAATGTAATGAGAATGCTGGAGCAGAAAAAGATAAAATATAATCACTATTGTTATACAGATACAGGTGCCGTAAGCGGAGTTGAGGTAGCAGCTTGCTTGGGGCAAAATCCGGATTGTGTCTTTAAGACCTTGGTTACTGCAGGCAAAAGCAAACAACATTATGTATTTATCATACCTGTAGCAAAGGAGCTGAATTTGAAAAAAGCTGCAAAAGCAGCCGGAGAAAAGTCAGTGGAAATGGTCAAGTCAAAGGAGCTGCTTCCTTTGACAGGATACATACATGGAGGATGTTCGCCTATCGGCATGAAAAAGTATTTTCCGACATTTATAGATAAATCAGCTGAAGAATTGGATGCTTTCTGCGTCAGCGCAGGGAAGATAGGTTATCAAGTGGAACTTTCGCTGGAATCCCTGCGAAAAGTCATAAGGGTAGATACAGCAGACTTGACATAGATATTAAAAGATGTAAGATGTAGTTAAAAAAGATGGCGGGAAAGGATGGACGGGCGCTTATATGTATAGGTATGGCTTGGGATATTTAGGTCAAGGGACGTCATATAATTTTATGTCGGCCTATTTTGTTGTTTTTCTTACCAATTGTGTAGGACTTAACTCCTCACTTGCTGGAACAATTTCTTCTTTGGCCCTACTGGTAGAGGTCATCGGAGGAATGATATTCGGCAATCTCTCAGACAATTGTCAATCTAAAATGGGTAAACGAAGGCCGTTCATGCTTATGTCCGGAATTGTAGTACCTATAATCTTAATCTTGATTTCTCATACGGTTCATGCGCAGACTTCAGTAACGTTTGCATATTATTTAATTTTTGCCATACTGTTTCGCGTATTTTTTTCGTGCTTTGAAATTCCCAACAATGCTTTTGGCTCCGAGATAGCTACCGGATATGATGAAAGAACTAAACAGAGAACCGTATGCAGGTGGTTTTCCATAACAGGCAGCGGTATAGCTACAATAGTTCCGCTGCTCATACTGGAACTGGTTGGCGACAGCCAGGAAACAGGCTGGCAGATAGCCGGTATAATTATGGCTGTTGTCACGTGCGCAGCATGGATAGGATCTTTTGTACTTACAAAGAGATACAGTCATCAATATACAAAAGAGACTATAAGGAGGGAAAAACATAATGTTATAAAAGATATAATCTCAAACTATATTGAGCTTTTTAAACTGAAGCCTATGAAGCTGCTTATAATATATAAAGGCGCTTTTGCGTGTGCCTTCGCGTTATATAATATAGCAACGCTGTATTACCTCCAATACGCTCTCGGACTTGGAAATAAATATTCTTCTTATGTGTATGCATTTACCATAGCGGTATTCGCTGTAATGACACCTATAGTTGATAAAATGGCGCTTGCTACAGGTAAAGCCAATCAACAGATGTATACCATGTTAGCCGCCGGGATAGCGGGAGTTTTGGTATACATAATCGCTCCAAATACCATTGCAGGCGGAGTGATATACATAGGCGTGTTTGCCATAGTACAGACAGGATTTTGGCAGCTTTCCAGCGCTATATTTTATGATGTAATAGAAGTAGATGAATATGTCAACAACAAGCGGAGAGGCGGGGATATCATGTCGCTGGTATCGGTGCTTGGAACTTTAGTAACGTCTATAATGGTTCAGCTGTTCGGTATATTTTTGGATCTGTCCGGCTTTGATGCGGCAGCGGAGTCACAGCCTGATTCAGTAGTTACATTTCTTGATATTGGGTACATACTGGTGCCGAGCATATGTTGTCTGGCGGGATTTTTAGCTCTCAAAGCTTTCCCTATTAATAAAAAAACTTTTGCTTCTTTGCAGAAAGCATTGGAGTTGAGAGAGCATGGGGAAAACTTTGATGAATATATGGAAGATATAAATAAGCTGATAAAATGATAGGAGGAGAGAATGGCTTTATTTGGGAAAAAAGGACGTCGGATTATTATTGATAACAGGATTTTAAAGAGCAGAAAAGACTTAAGCGATGATGACATATGGAGACTGCAGTTTAGAGCAAATTTGATGATAAAAGTGTCAAAGATCGTATCTATATGCGTTATGGCAGCTTTAGCATTATACATTCTAATATGGGACAGGGATATGCTTGCCAGAGGAAATTTAATAGAGCAACTGGTTATCGCTGTGCTGAGTATAGCTTTATGCGGAATAGGAGCTAATGAGCTTATTTATCAATTGATAGCAAAACGCATAGAAGGCTCATTTTGGACAGCCTACAGGCAGCAATATTTAATCAACATGGCAAGCTGCACACCGGGTGTGGATTTTGTGACATATAAAGAAGAACCGGGACTTTCATATGAGGAGATCAGAGCCAGCGTACTGGTACTGTGCAAATATGATAAGCTATGCAACAGTCAAGATTGCCTGTATGGAGAAATGTCAGGAGATAACTATAGAATAACCAATTTTAAAGCAGGCGTACCTAAACGTAAGGGAAACGGGAAGATGGGGGAACTGACGATTTTCCGTGGAATTTTAGGAATGATATGGGATGGAGAAAATAATCGCCTTTCAAAATTAGGATTCATGCAGATATTTTCAAAAGATTACAGCCCTAAGGTAGCTGGATTTACTGCAGAATATGAATTTGAGACTGGAATTGAAGATTTTGATGAAAACTTTAAAGCGTATGTAGAAAAACCTGATTTGCTTGATGATTTCTTTAACCAAAATCTGATAGACGCATTGAAAAAAATAGAAAATATTCTTAAATGTCCTTTTGCCTTGTCGTTTAACAGCGGCACGATGTTTATCGCCATAAATGGTTATCACGATATTTTTGAGGCAAAACTTGATGAAAGCGTTGCGGAGCAAAAAGAGGAAGTACAGATTCTGATAAATGCCATGGTGGCGGCAAAAAACGTTTATGATATTGCAAGAGAATAAAGCTGATACGATCCTTGGTTCCATGTATACTTGTTAATTTTTAAACTTTTTCCTTTATATTGAATGCGTTCTATGTTATTATATTTATGAAAGTTATCGTATTGTATTCAAGAAAGGAGAATTACATGGAAGAAAAGGGGAAAAAACCAAATAAACAGGAAATTCGGGGAAATGCTGATACTATCAAAAAGATAGATGCAAATGAGCTGGATATTCCTGAAGAAGTCAGACCGCCTCATCTTTATGAAGCAATTATTTCTTTTTTAGGCATCGTAGTAGTGATGTCAGTCGGCATAGTTGTATATGGTGTGGATCCTCATATACCTATGTTTGTAGGCGTTATAATAGCTGCTCTTGTATCCATAAAAATAGGATATAAATGGCAGGACATAGAAGGGATGATGATACATGGCATTTCAATGGCCATGCAGGCTATCCTTATCCTTTGTATAGTCGGAATGATGATAGGCGTGTGGATTCTTTCAGGAACTATTCCTACGATGATTTATTACGGGCTTAAACTTCTTTCGCCATCAATATTCCTTATAGCAGCAGTTCTTATATGCTCCATAACTTCACTTGCAACAGGCACATCGTGGGGAACCATGGGCACCATGGGATTAGCTCTCATGGGCATAGCTCAAGGTATGGGAATGCCTCTTGGACCTACAGCCGGAGCTATATTGGCCGGTTCATATTTTGGTGATAAGCTTTCGCCGCTTTCCGATACGACCAATTTGGCACCTGCCATGGCCGGTACAGATGTATTTACGCATGTTAAATATATGATAAAAGCTACATTAATATCATATATTATCGCTCTTGTATTCTTTGGCGTATATGGATTTATGCATGCTTCATCCGGCAATGTGGACACATCTCAGGCTGTTGTGATAATGGAGGGCATAAAAGAGCATTATAACATCAGTCCGGTTCTTCTTCTGCCTCCGCTGGTTGTAATTTTGGCAATCGCGTTGAAAATGCCGGCTATTCCGGGAATAACGCTGGGCGTTATAGCCGGGGCTGTTCTTGCTCCTATATTTCAGGGCAACCTTCCTATATGGGATCCGGATACATTGGAAATAGACCATATAGGCGCCAATTTGGGAGATATTCTTGCAATTGCAAGAAATGGATTTGTTATGAATTCCGACGTAGAGGCTGTAAACAAATTGCTGTCTAACGGCGGATTAATGAATATGGCTTCATCCATATTGATGACTGTAATGGCTATGATGTTCGGCGGAATCATGGAGGGCACGCACCAACTGGAGACCATCGTCAACAGGCTTTTAAAGCATATAAAGAGCGGTCCTGCATTGATTGGAGCAACAGAAGCTACATGTATCGTTTCAAACGCTGTAATGCCTGAACAGTACATATCGATTCTGGTACCGGGAAGAATGTTTGCTCCGGCTTACAGGAAGATGGGCATACATCCTAAGAGCTTATCCAATGCGCTTGAGTCAGCCGGAACGGTTACATCGTGTCTGATACCTTGGAATACTTGCGGCGTTTATATCAAATCTACGCTTAATATTGACCCTATGATGTGGATACCATGGGCAGTGTTTAACTATGTACAGCCTATAGTTACGTTCTTGCTTTCATTCCCGAAAGTTACATGTACGAAGATGACTGAAGAGGAGCAAAAGAAAGCAGACGCCGGTGAACTTGTTTAAATCATTTATCAGAGCCCCTTTTTAAAGGGGCTCTGATTTTTAGGAATCTATTGGAATCTATCGGAAATATCAATATGTAAGTTTAGTTACGATTTGCATGTTTTCCACATTTTCCAGGGCGAAAAGCAAATCGTATAAAGCATCTGCGTTTTCTTTACCTATTATACTTTCCGAGCACTTCAAATACTTTTCGTATATTTGCCGGTCTGACATAGGATTGGTCAGATGACCTACAGGATATATCTGTTCTTTTGAAATAGTTCTGCCATCGGTAGTTTCGATAGTCACCAAAGCAGGACCTACACCCATGTCTGAAGGAAGGTCATCATAATCAGTCTTGTTGTACATGGACGTTTTTTGTATTATGTCCTGAACTTCAGGCTTGTATATGATATCCCTTGTATAGTTTTCAGGCATGTTCTCAATGCCGTTCAAATATAAGCCTATTTGGAATCCTATGCTGAATTTGGCCTCTTCTCCGTTTTCCGGATAAGGAGTTACCAGCTCACGCATGGCAGGTTTGCTCATGCCAACGGTAATTTTCTTAATATCACAGGCTTTCAAGCTGTTGGATTCAATCAAATCTACTAAACCGTCAACAGCTCTGTGACTGCTGCTGCAAGAAGGGTAACGTTTGATAGCAAAACCAGGGGAGCAGACATCCCAGTCATTTCCCAAAGTATCGGCAAAATCTTTTCCGAACTCTTCAAAGCGATGAGCTGAGTATTCAAACAGATAGCCTTCTTTTCCGTCCAGTGCGCTGGCAGAAGCGTCAAATCCGATTTCAGAAAGCTGAGCAGCATGGACGCCGTCCTGCGCCGTTTTTCCTATATGAATGGATTTTGTAGCTGTACCGAAGTTTTCTCTGACGCCTGATGCCATAGAGGCGGCTATGCCTATGGAATTTATCAGCTTATCGCGAGATTGATCTAACAGATATCCGCATCCGGCGGCAGCACCCAGCACGCCGGTAATACTGCTGGCATGCCAACCTCTTTCGTGAAGGTACTTGGCGCAAATTCTTCCTATCTTACATTCAACTTCCGTGGCTATCAAAAAAGCTTTTAAAAACTTTTCACCGCTGCAGCCGGTCTCTTCGGCTATGGCCAGAAGAGAAGGGAGGACAGCTATGGTAGGATGGCCTAAGTTGGATGATGAAGTATCGTCCAGTTCCAGCTCATGTCCGGAAATACCGTTGACGAAAGCTGCGTCCTTTGCCGTATATCCTCCGCCGAAACCGATTATAGTGGCAGAACCATCTCTGCCGGCCATATATTCGGCTTTTTCTGCGCAATGAGTTTTGCTTCCTATTATCATAGCTCCAATGGAGTCGATTATAGACCTTTTGGACAGGTAAAGCGCTTTCTCAGAGAAGTCTTTATTGTTCAGTATAAAGTCAGCAAAGATTTCACTTAAAGTCATGATTATACCTCCGAGGCTATGGACTCTGCCATGGCCATAAGCTTGTTTGAAGCTTCTTTATCGGCATTGAGCCTTTCTTGCCATCTTTCTGTGAGCTCTTCAACCTTGTTCCATCCCAGGTCAATCATGTCCTGGACTCTTTCAGGGCTTGGACCGCCGGGGATATCGCGTCTCGTAACGTTTTCTACCGGATCGAGAGCATGGCGTATGAGTTCATTAGGCATGTCGAGCTTGATGCCGAGAGCTTCGTCAGCGGCACGGGCTACAAGAGCGCTATCGACATCGTCTATTGAAATGTTTTCATCGTGAGCTATGGTCACCAGTTTTCCTACTATCTTTTTAGCAGCAGAGAAGGAGAGACCCTGGCTCTTTACCATTTCGTCAGCCAAATCTGTAACGGTACAGAAACCGCACTTGGTAACTTCAAGACCTCTTGCCTTATCTACTTCAAGAGTTCTTACGATACCTTCCAGCAGATATGTGCTTTCTTTTATCTTCTCAGATATTTCATAGTACAAGCTGGCTACAAAGCCCGGTTCACGGCCGTTACCTTGCGTATAGGCCTTCATCGTGTTGAACATGGTAGAAAGGGCTCCGTATGTCCATTCTCCTGAATATCTAAGGGTTTCCAGAGAAACAGGGTTGCGCTTTTGAGGCATTATTGTACTGTAAGAACAATATTTTAAAGCTAATCTGGAAATGCCCACCTCGTTCAGATTCCAAAGGAGCATGCTTTCGATGACTCTGCCGACGTTGTTTATAAAAATGGATAAAGCGCAGGCAGGCTCATAAGCAAAATCAAGGGTTGCGGTAGCATCCATCGAGTTGAGCAAGTAACCGTCAAATCCCAACAGTTCCGCAGTGCGTTCTCTGTTGATAGGAAAGCTGGTAGTTGCGATGGCAGCGCCGCCCATAGTGCTTAAGTTTACACGTTTATAAGCATCTAAAAGACGTTCTGCATCTCTGAAAAAGGCTTGAAACGCGCTGGTGTAAAAATGTCCCAGAGTAACAGGTTGAGCTTGCTGAGAATGATGAGTATAACCTGGTATTACAGTTTCTTTGTGTTCTTCAGCTTTATTCAGCAGAGTCTGCATTAAAAACAATATGGCTTCTATGTTTTCAAGGATGGTACGTCTGGTATAGACTCTTTCCACGCTGGAATTCATGTCGTTTCTTGACCTTCCGGTGTGAACTTTTCCGCCTGTTTCTATACCTAATTCATCGATTAGCCATTCTTCAATATTAGAATACAAATCAGTCAGACCAGGTCTGAAAGGTATTTTATCCGGCCCCATCTCCTTAAGGCGCAAAAGCGCCTTAAGGATTTTTCCAGCTTCTTCTTTTGTGATTATGTTTTGCTCCATGAGCATTATTACATGAGCACAGTGATTTTCCAACTGACACTGAAATGACTGACAATCTTCCGCTATGGTTGCGGCAGCGTGTTTATCCAAGATGACAGTGTCCAGGTTTTCGTACTTTTTATAATCGATTTCTCTCATTTATATCTCACCTCTGTATCATTTTCATGATTTGGATGTATTTTGCCGACATTCGGCTGTTAGGAAGTCTTCTCGCCGTGGAAGACTTTTACTGCTAACATGTAAAGAACAACCAGTATAGCGATGGCGATAGGCAGAGCGATGATAGCTGAAAGCTCTGTAAAGCCAAGTATCAGGTAAGCTATAAATGCAGATACAGCTGCCAATAAAGCGTAAGGTATCTGAGTCTTAACGTGCTCGATATGGTTACATCCGGCAGCCATTGAAGACATTACTGTTGTATCGGAAATAGGTGCGCAGTGGTCTCCGAAGAGGGAGCCGCTGAGAACTGCCGCGATAGTAATGTATTCAGAAACGCCGAAACCGTAAGCCATGTGGATACCGAGAGGCAGCAATATAGCCATGGTTCCCCAGGAAGTTCCTGTAGCAAATGAAATAATTGAGCCGATGAGGAAAAGCATTGCAGGTACCAAGCTGGCAGGTATGATGTCAATAGTGGAGTCAACGATGAATGTGGAAGTGCCCAGGTCTCCGCATACTCCTCCAACACCCCAAGCACAGATGATGATTACAAGTATGCCGGCCATTTTTTTGATGCCGCCGATAAAAGTATCAAATACATCATTGAATGTCATCAGCTTTTGTTTGATTATCATGATTCCCAGCGTTATGGAAGCCAAGAAGTAACCTGAAGTAAGAGCTACCCTGATTTTAGATCCGGCTACTTCTTCAGCAGGCCAACCCCAGCTGAAGAACATGGCGAAAATTGTAACGAAGAGGACTATGAGCGGAAGCCCCATGTTCCATGCGGAAACTTTTTTGTCGTCTGATACGACAACTTCTTCGCCGGCAGCTTTCTGTTCTTCTGTAAGTCCGTTTTGAGCTATTCTTTCAGACTGAACCATAGGACCGAAGTCTCTCTTTCCGAAAGCAATCAATGGTACTAGCAGCAAGGCCAATATTGCATAGAACTGATAAGGTATAGCTGCTATAAACGTTGAAACGTCATTTTGCTCGATACCAAGGCCTTCAAACTCGGTAGCTATTATCGTCATGATGTATACTCCCCAGCCGGTAATAGGAACCAGGATGCAAACAGGGGATGATGTGGAGTCCAGTATGTAAGCCAGCTTAGCTCTGGATACTTTCAATCGGTCCATTATTGGACGGAAAATAGGACCCAGAATCAAACTGTTACCGGAGTCTGAGAAGAAGATGGCAAGACCGCCGAGCCAAGTACATCCTTGAGCAGTTGATTTGCTTTTTACTTTTTTTGCTATTGCCGCAGCAAAAGCTCTGGCTCCGCCGGACTTTTCCAGCAATGCCACGAAGCCTCCGACGAAGGACATCATGATAATGGTCTGAGCGTTGCCGCTGTCTGTGATGTTAACAAAAAGATAATTGCTGAACATGTCCTGCATAGCTGTCCAAGGATTCCACGATGCGATAATCAGCGCACCTGTGAACAAGCTTATGATCAGCGAGAGGACTACGTTTTTGGTCCAAAATGCCAAAACGACTGCAAGTATTGCAGGGATTAATGACAAGACGCCGTAGTTTATAACATCTTCCATTAGTTATACCTCCTTATGAGTTTGAGTTTTAAAATGGTTGGTCGACCGTTTGCTATTATATTAACGCAAAAATAATGCCAACTTGATTTTATTAATTTTCCTTGAATTTTTCATATCAGCTTAAGAGGACGACAAGTGTTATATAGTCATTAAGACAACAAAAAATTTAAAAAACTCTCAGTTTTGACGAAAAACCGTCATAATTGAGAGCTTCTGTTATGTACTTTACACGATTTTTAAAATAAAGTCATATAAATGACGGATTTCCGTCTTCTTTTGACTGATTTCCGTTTTTCTTGATGCCGTATTTCTCCATTTTATATTGCAGACTGGTACGTGGAATTTGAAGTTTTTTGGCTGCGTCTATTATTTTCCATTTGCTTTGCTGAAGGGCTGCCATGATAAGTTTCTTTTCATAATTTTCCAGAGCATGGTTTAAAGAAAATGTGTCGGAATTTTCAGCATTGATTTCATCAAACACTCTTGGGTGAACAAGAGTAAGATAAGCAGGAAGATGTTCTACTTCTATTTTCTGCCCGCTTTCCACCATGTTCATAGCCGCTTCAATAACATGCTCCAACTCTCTGACGTTACCTTTCCAGTCGTTTTCCATCAGGAAGAGGAGTGCGTTTTGACTAACACCGAGCACATTTTTTTCAAATTCATGGTTGTATTTTTTTATGAAACAATCTACTAATAAGCCGATATCTTCCGTCCTGTTTCTGAGAGGAGGAATATCAATGCTTATGGTGTTGAGCCTATAGAGCAGGTCTTCTCTTATAGCTTTAGAAGCCAGGAGTTCGCCGACTGTCTGATTGGTAGAGGCTATGACGCGAACATCCACATCTATGGATTTAGATGCTCCCAGCGGCATTACGGTCTTTTCTTGTAATACACGGAGTAGCTTGGCTTGGAGTGCCATAGGCATGGAATTTATCTCATCCAGATAAATAGTTCCTCCGCTGGCTTCTTCAAATATTCCTTTTTTGTTTTCCGCCCCTGTAAAAGCGCCTTTTCTTGAACCGAAAAGCAGCCCTTCCAGAATGCTTTCAGGAAGAGCGGCACAGTTGAGAGCTATAAAAGGCTTGTTTTTGCGATATCCGGAATTGTGTATAGAAGATACTATCAATTCTTTACCTGTACCTGTTTCACCGTATACCAAAACAGATGACTTGCTGTTGGCTACCTGCATAATGGTTTTTTTTATGCTTTGCATCGCTTCATTGCAGGTTATGATGTCGCTTAAGACGTATTTTGCCCCATTGTTGAACTTGTTGGTGTCATGAGACAGCCCCTTGCCTTTTATGTTGTTTTCGATATGTGTTATATCTTTTGACAGCTCCACAGCGCCTACGATGTTACCTCTGGAAATAATAGGGATGGTAAGGTTTTTGGTAACCACCTTGCTGCCCATGTGATTCCACGCTTCCTGACGTTCCTTGTATACCACTTTGCCTGTGGAAATAGCCTGGAGCAGAGAACTGTTTTCATAGCTTAAGGAGGGGAAAACGTCAAGAAGGTTTTTGTTTAAAGCCCATTCGTTGTGACTCTTGTTTTCCTCGTCGGTATAACGCGGATTATAGCGCTTTTTCACTATGATTTTACCGGTATCATCAATGGCAGTGAGAGAATCTATATAGTCAAAATTCTCCTGCAGCCATTTCATGTTATCGTCCTTCTTTTCCATTTTCCGCCTCCCGTTATATGCTGTTATTCAAAGAGAAAACCCTCTACCAGCGGATCGTCCTCTTCATCAAATACAAACTTGTGGAATCCTGTAATTCTTGCTTCACTGGTGATTTCAGTAATGTACTCCCTGTGACCGTTGACGTTGATAATATCCTTTATCTTGCCTATGAATTTGCCGTCTACGATACCTTCGTGCACGAAGGGCTCATCAATATCCAGCATGTTGTTTTCGCCCAGCCATGCCAGCTTGGCGCTGAATCCCGTTCCTCCCGGCGAGCGGTCCGGTGAACCGTATCCGGAACTATGTACTACGCGTAAATCGGATTCATGATATTTCGGAGTGTCGTACCACTGTACCAGGGTAATCTTGTATTCGTCTTTGCCTATTATTTTATCACAAGCTTTGCGTATTTTGGCAGAATAATATTTAATTTTTTGCGCGTCTTCAGGCTTGATTTCGACATTAAATTTTGCTGCCGGTACTATGGCGAAAACATTGCCTCCATAAGCGATATTCACAGGAATGTCTTTTATGTCATCCACATCTATGCGGATTTCATTTTCTATAACATAGCTGTTTACATTCTGTATGGAACAGCTTTTAACAAAAGTTTTGTCTTCATTGAAATTGTTGTGGATTGTAACGAGACCGGCAGGTGTTTCTATAACATATGCGTCCTTATGTTCGTCAGGCACTAGACCGATTTCCTGCAAGGCCGTTCCAACACCTATGGTAGCATGACCGCACATGTCCAGATACTGAACGTCATCCATGTAGAAGATACCAAAGTCGGCTTCCGGAGCTGTCGGAGGCACAACGGCTGCACACAGCATTCCTGCGTGGCCTCTTGGCTCATAAGTCAATCTGGTACGGATATTATCGTAATGTTCTTTAAAGTAATCTCTCTTCTCTTTTACTGAATCTCCTACCAGCTTCGGTATACCGCTTAAAATTATTCTTGTAGGCTCACCGGCAGTATGGGTATCTACAGTTTCAATGATTCTGGTGAATTTCATATTGATCCTCCTTAATTTTGATAGTGATATCTTATTGACAACATATACAGCAATTTTTGTGCCAAAGATTATTTCAGTATTCTGTTTAATTCTTCTTCATATTCTGAATAATCTTCTCCGGCAGTTTTCTTTTTAACTGCTTCTGTCAGGGCATTGAAAGTTTTTTTGTTAAGCGGAAATTTAAATAATGCTGCTGAAGCAACTATAAAACATAAGCTTGGCACCAGAACGTAGGCGAGACTTAAGAAGAAAGAGACGCCTTGGGGCTGTGTTGATATGCTGGCGTTATATCCGGAAAGGTCTAAAAAGATTCCGAAAATTTGTACTACTATGGAAGTTATCAATGTCCCTAACACGGAAACCATGGAAACTATATCGCCTTCACGTCTTTTGCCGTTTACAAATTGGTCTACTTCCACTATGTCGTAGAATATCGGAGTGCTAAGCTGCCAGAAACTGTTTTGGGTGGCTGCAAACATGACGATATATACAAAAGTGCCGATAATAGAGCCTTGGAAAAAAAGAAAGATAACGAGGCCTGTGATCCCGGCCATTCCGAGAGTAAATTTCTGCTGATTGGATTTACCGAATTTTAGAGCAGTTTTATTTATAATAGGTGTTGTTATGAGAAATACTGCTGACGTAATAAAATAGACATATGAAATATATGTATTGGAAAGCCCGGCACAACACCGCATATAGTAAACAGTTCCTATATTGAAAAGCGCAATGGCACAGGAAAATGCGGCTTTGTATATTATCAAAATGCGCATAGGTTTAAGCTTAGAAAGCTGTATGTAATTTTTTCCTATTTCTTTGAGCAGATTTTTATTATGATGCACAGTGCTGCATGATTGGGAATACGGCTTTGTAAGGATAAATGTTGCCAGCCAAGTAAAGAAACAGACGGAAGCGATGACCAATGACGCTATTTGCCATCCTCGTGAAGCTTCCTTTACCATATCCAGTACTATCAGCGGAAATATATAGGCTATGGTGTTTCCGAATATTCCAAAGAGTCTTGACGCTGTTCTGAGACGGGTCCTCTCGTCGTATCCTGTGGCAATTTCTGCTCCCAAAGCGCCTCCGGGGATTTCATAGGATGAGAAGGAAATACGAAAAAGTATGCTGAAAATCAGATAATAAATGAATTTTGCAGTGCTGCTGATATCTATAGGCATAAAAAGCATTATGATTATCAATGGGAGAGTAAGTAATGCAAAAAGGATAAATGGACGGCGTTTGCCCATTTTGGAACTGCAGCTGTCTGAAATATTGCCTACAGTCATTCCTGAAACCACTTCTACCAGCAAAGCTATTGACATGATGGTTCCTGAAAGAGAAGAACTCATACCGACACAATCTGTCATAAAAACTATAAAGTATGTAGACATAAAATTGTACGCAGCGCCTTGCCCCATGTATCCCAAAGAATAACTGCAAATTTTTTTGTTGGTTTCTTTTTTATTGCCATTTAATGCATCATTACTCATATTGGTGTCCTCCTGTTTCTTAGCAATCTGTTAATATGAATAATGCAAAATCGGTGCCAAAAGAGACACAGAAGAGAGAACCCAAGGGAATTCGCAGGGCCTTTGCAGGGCATTCGCAGGGCCTTTGCAGGGCATTCGCAGGGTATGCATAAGCGATACGGTATTGACAAGAACCAAAAGTAATGCTATAACGTAACAAAAATGAAAGACCAACTGTTAAAAGGAGAGTGACTTATGGATTTTGCCAGAGATGACCAATTGGATAAAAAGACGCTTGCTTTGAAAAAACACGCCGAGTGGAGAGGCAAACTGGAGATAAATGTAAAAGCTCCCATGAAGGACCAGGAGGATTTGGCTATAGCTTATACTCCCGGAGTCGCAGAGCCTTGTCTTGAAATCGCCAGTGATGAGAAGCTGGCATATACATATACAGGAAAATGGAATACTGTCGCAGTAATAACAGATGGAACTGCTGTATTGGGCCTCGGCGATATCGGACCATCGGCTGCCATGCCGGTTATGGAGGGGAAATGTGCTTTATTTAAAGCTTTTGCCAACATTGATGCCATACCGCTTTGTATAAACTCCAAGGATCCCGATGTTATAGTAGATACGATATATAATATTTCTAAAAGCTTTGGGGGAATCAATCTGGAAGACATAGGCGCTCCCAGATGTTTTGAAATCGAAAGAAGGCTGATCGAGAAGTGTGATATACCTGTATTCCACGATGACCAGCACGGAACAGCCATAGTAGTTTGTGCAGCTTTGCTTAACGCCGTCAAACTTACAGGCAAGACGATGGGAGATTTGAAGATCGTCATAAGCGGTGCCGGCTCTGCAGGCATATCCATAGCTAAAATGATAATGAGATTAGGCTTCGGAGAGGTCATCTTGTGCAAAGGCGCAGGAACCATATATGACGGGGCTCCGTATAACAATCCTGAACAGCAGGCCATGGCCAAAGTAACCAACAAACAAGGGCTAAAGGGCAGCTTGGCAGATGCGATGAAAGGAGCAGATATATTTGTAGGCGTCTCCAAGGGAGGAATTGTAAACGGAGATATGATAAAATCCATGGCCGATGACCCTATCGTGTTTGCTCTTGCCAATCCTGTTCCTGAAATCATGCCTGACGAAGCAAAAGCTGCAGGAGCCGCTGTAGTAGGAACAGGAAGATCGGATTTCCCTAATCAGGTGAATAACGTGCTTGCTTTCCCGGGGATTTTCAGAGGTGCGCTCGATGCGCGTGTAAGCAGGATAACTGAGGAAATGAAAGAAGCTGCAGCCAGGGCGCTGGCATCGGCCGTAGATGATGATAAACTCAGCGCTGATTTTGTGTTGCCTGACGCTTTTGACCCGGCAGTAGTAGACGCTATCGCATTGGCTATAATGAATACGGCTCATAAGTATGAATAGATTAGCCTAGAACCGCCGTTGGCATTGGAACTTCGCAGGACCGTGGGCGGCGCTGACAAAATTTCAATTTTTTTGAGAATTTGTCAGCGAATTTACAGAAAATGGTATTTTACTGGTGAGAAAACCGGCAAAAATGTAAAAAAACATAAAAATTAGGCAAAAAGTCTGCAAAAATGATAAATTTGCAGACTTTTTCTCAAAATTTACAAAAAAAAGTCATCCGAGACCGGCTTTCGACGAATTTCGACCCGCGTTTGGAGCCTGTTGATGTAAAAAATTTAAAAAATTCGATTTTTTGTCAGCGAGGACCTGTTCAGCAATTTTTTATAAAAGAGGGAACAGAAAAAAAGAACCACCTAGTCTAGATGGTGGTTGAGAAATCAATTTAAAACCTGTAATCCTAAGGATTACAGGTTTTTTGTGGTGACTCTATCGGGATTCGAACCCGAGTTGCCGCCGTGAGAGGGCGGAGTCTTAACCGCTTGACCATAGAGCCATAGTATTTTTAGTATAACACAGATTACAAAAAATGCAAGAGGATTTTACGCCTTTTTTTAAAAGCGATAAAGCGATAAAACCGCAAAATCGTAAAATCACAACACATTTACAGGGCATACATTATCATTCATGAATTTCCTTAAGAATTTTTGCGCAAACATATTGGATTCGAGATAGCATCCCTCCAATCCGCGAGTTACCAGGAGAAAATCGTTAACACAGCATGGATATTTTTCTAAATCGCTGAAATCATTAAAATAAAGTCTCAGATTTATAAAAGAATTACGTTTGTGGCGTTCTACCGGAATCTTGAAAACAAAGTTGCCGTCATCTTCGAATTCACATGAATAATAATTATAAAACGTGTCATAAGATACATAGGAAAACTCGGGACCATAATATTTGCCCCTTATCTCGAACTCCTTATTGGTAGCTTTGGCCCTGGAAATGTTCAGATAAGGCCATCCGTTTTCTCCAGCTACGGGAAAGCCAATGCTGTTCAGGGCTCTGTGGAAATCCAGCTGTTTTACTATCGGTAGCAGCTTATAAAGCTGCAGCAAGTCGTCGTGATTGTGGAGAAGAATTTTTTTCTCCAATTTTTCTTTGAGACTCTGATCCTGACATTTCTTATATTCAAGATATAATTCCACGCTTTCGGCGCCTGATATGGAATCTTTTCGGCTGTCCGACAAGCCCATATATTCCTCAACGGTTTTTTGCTTTATGTTTTTTAAAAGAAGACCTATTTCACTATAACTTTTTATCATCATATACAAATCCAGATTATAAAAATTATAATGGAAAGGAGGCAGATACAGCTTGTAAGCGCGCTTTTCCAAGAAAGGCAAATCGAATATTTTTCCATTATATGTAACCAGAAAATCTATATTTTCAAAATCACGCCTGAGCTGCTCCATGATCAATGCTTCATCCTGGCGTTTTTCTGCAAAATATTGAGATATAAGAGCGTTGCCCTCTTGATCAACCGTAAGCAGTCCAGCCAGCACCAGGGGGGATTTTTCAGGACTTAAGCCGAGGGTTTCTATATCAAATACTCCCATGCGCATGTTTGAAAAATATTGCTCCATGAGTTTTGATTTGAAAATTTCTACTTTGTGTACAGTTCTTACCGTTTTCATGAGAAACCTCCTCGTATGGCTTATAACAAAATAGACTGCAGGGGAGCAGTCTATTTTGTTCAAAAGGGGTATTTTGGATTTGAGATTATGAGGTTATCAGGGGGGATAACCACAATATAATTATACAAAATAAAATAAAAAATGCAAGGGGTTCTGTGAAAAAAAAGTGAAAAATGTTGTCAAAATAGTGAATTTGTCGAAGAAATATGGGAAAATAACATCTCATCTAGAGTTATAATTGATTTATCTTAAAACCCGGGTAAAGAGAAAACAGACATTTAAAAGCATTTTGAAAAAAGTATTTTACGATTAGGTGAAAGCATTTTACAGGAGGAACAATAATGGAAATTTTAAAGGTATCAGCTAAATCAAATCCCAATTCAGTAGCAGGGGCGTTAGCAGGTGTATTGAGAGAAAAAGGCGGGGCAGAGATACAGGCTATAGGAGCAGGCGCTTTGAACCAAGCTATTAAAGCAACAGCCATTGCCAGAGGATTTGTGGCTCCCAGCGGCATAGACCTGGTATGCATACCTGCATTTACTGATATACAAATTGAAGGAGAGGAAAGAACTGCAATTAAACTCCTGGTAGAACCCAGATAGGCGACCGATATATACATAATCATAAAAGATGATGCCAAAACTGTCATGGTATCATCTTTTTCGTTATAAGGTTGTTGCTTAAAGAAAAAAGTGATAAAATTATAAAAAATAAAGAAACATAAGGAAGGATAAATATGATTTTCGAAGAAAACACCGTGTCCAGTGAAATGATATATGAAGGCGCGATAATTAATTTGCGTAAAGATAAAGTTACGGTTAAAAACGGACTCTCTTATAGAGAAATAATAGAGCATAACGGAGGTGCAGTTTTAGCGGCAATCACAGACGAGGGGAAGATGGTGATGGTAAGGCAGTACAGAAAGCCTGCCGAGAAAGTTATGTTTGAGGCTCCGGCAGGCAAAATAGATAAGGGTGAGGAGCCTTATAAAACTGCCATACGTGAACTTAAAGAAGAAACCGGATATACAGCCACAGAAGTGAGATTTATGACGAGCTTTTACCCTTCTGTGGGATACTCTGATGAAGTGTTGTATTTATATCTCTGCACAGGTCTTGTGGCAGGAGACACTGACTTTGATGACAATGAGGCTATTGATATAGAAGAGTGGGATGTGGAAGATTTGTTTTCCATGGTTATGAAAGGCCAAATCGATGACGCAAAAACCATCATTGCGATAATGATGGTCAGAGAAGAAATTGCGTCAGGAAAGCTTCCAACAAGCAGGAAATAAGAATCAAACACACAGCTACGCCATAGCATGTCAAATAGGGTCTTGTGCTTTTGCGCAGGGCTTTTTTATTGGCGCCGCTCATGGAGAGCCCGATGAGCACGCAGAGGATGGGGATTTGAATGAGATTTTGCGGAAGTATGGTTGAAATTATGTACCAAGTGCCTTTGACGCCGAAGGTTTCTATCAACATCGTCGCAGAAAACCCCAGGGTCAATCCTTTTAACATTGGGAAAAAAGGACACAGTATGGCAAGCGGCGGCAGGAAAGGCACGATAAAAGTAATGAGAAGCATAGCTATCCACGTTCTGAAACTATTCCAAAATGTGGAAATAAAGCTTTGTCCGGTGCTGCCGGAAACCAGCCCTGAAAGCATATCCATAAGCTGTGTCTTTCCTTCCCCTTTCATGTAAATTTCAAAGAAAGCGCCGCTGCATAAGCCAACAGCAAAGATAAAAAACATCGCTAAAGCTATCTTCTTATTTACTATCATGTTTCATACTCCTCATACAAATCTTGTTGAAAAATGTCAAAAAACGTAATATACTTATCTAAAATAATAATGGAGGAAAAAATGAGCAAAGATTTATTTCTCGACTATCTTACCGAAGAAAAGAAAACTGCTGACAATACAGCCAAGGCTTATCTGAGAGATATTAAACATTTTAAACAGTTTCTTGAAACAAGATATATAGCTGATTTATCTGACGCTACCAATGCTGATGTGGTAGCATATCTTATGCTGCTTAAATCTCAGAATCGCTCAAAATCTACGGTAAATAGAAAGCTTGCCTCCATAAGGACTTATTATAACTTTATGCAGAAAAAGATGGGACTTGCACAAAATCCTACAGAAAATATAAAATCACCTAAAATAGAAAAGAAAAAGATAGAGTTCTTAACCATAGACCAGATAGACACTCTCATGACCTTGCCCGATGAAAGCCATAAGGGCATAAGGGACAGAGCTATTTTGGAATTGCTTTATGCTACGGGGATAAGAGCCAGCGAATTGATAGATATGAGCTGCAGCGATATAAATTTGCGCATGGGATTTCTCACATGTACCGGGGAGAATGTAAGAGCACGAATCATACCTATAGGCAAGCTGGCTAGAGAAGCTGTAGAAAGATACATGCAAAGCAGCAGAAATCTTCTTATCCGCAACAATCCCCAAGAAGAGCATCTGTTTGTAAATTACCACGGCCAGCCTGTAACAAGGCAGGGATTATGGAAAATATTAAAAGAGTACGGTGAAAAGGCGGGCTTTGAGATCAATCTGACTCCTCAAGTGCTTAGAAATTCCTTTGCCGTTCATATGCTTCAAAACGGAGCCGATGTCAAATCGCTGCAGGAGCTGATGGGTCACGAAGACATTTCAGCAACTCAAGTGTACTTGGCCTTTACGAAGAACAGAATAAAGGACGTATATGACAGAGCGCATCCAAGGGCATAGCAGATGGAAAAAATATAAAATAATCCGTAAATTTGCTTGCAATAGCACAGATAATATGGTAAACTATCTAAGTTATTACGGGCGGTCCTCTGGAGTATACTCAGTCTTTGAAAAAGACTGACGCCACGAACGTCTTGGAGGGAAGGAGGAAACAACATGGATGTTATAAAATCGATCACTCAAGAATATATGAAGGACGATATCCCTGCGTTTGGTGTAGGCGACATTGTAAAAGTCCACATCAAAATTAAAGAAGGAAACAGAGAAAGAATCCAGGTGTTTGAAGGCTTTGTTCTGAAAAAACAGAACGGAGGCGTAAGCGAGACTTTCACTGTAAGAAAGATTTCATCAGGTGTAGGCGTTGAGAAGACTTTCCCGCTGCATTCACCGAAGATTGAAAAGATCGAAGTAGTAAGAAAAGGTAAAGTCAGAAGAGCCAAACTCAACTATATGCGTGAGAGAACAGGTAAAGCTGCGAAGATCAAAACCAAGGAATAATTGGTATGGGAATCCGTCAGGATTCCCTTTTTTGCTATAGAGACTGAAAAAGGAGAAATATGATGGCAAACTATTTGCACAAAGTTCATTATTATGAAACCGATAAAATGGGAATCACCCACCATTCCAATTATATAAGGTGGATGGAAGAAGCCAGAATAGATTTCATGGACCAGATAGGTTTCGGTTATGCCAGAATGGAAAGCGAGGGAATAATGTCTCCTGTCATAGGAGCTGAATGTGACTATAAAACTTCAACGACTTTCGATGATTTAGTTGAAATAAAAGCAGAAGTGGAAGAATACAGCGGTGTCAAGTTAAAAATAAAATATACCATGACTAAAGCCGACACAAAAGATATAGTGGCAGTGGGCAGAACCAAGCACTGTTTTGTCAGCAGTGAAGGCCGGCCTATAATATTGAAAAAAAGATTCCCACAGCTTGATGAAAAATTAAAGGAATTAGCAGATGCAGAATAAAGAGCGAGGAGAAAACATTATGGCTGCCGATAGAGAAGGACAGGAATCTTCCAATATCCGTATAACGTCATGGTATCCGGGCCATATGAAAAAAACCAGGGAGCTGATAGAAAATAATCTTAAAATGGTAGACCTGGTAATAGAAGTAGTAGATGCCAGAATACCCGTTTCCAGCAGAAACCCTCTTATAGATCAGATGGTATGCTCAAAGCCGCGAATAATCGTTTTAAACAAGAGCGACTTGTCGGATCCCGCAGAAAATGAAGCATGGGAGAGTTTCTTCAAGAAAGATGGAAATATGGTCCTTCAGATGAACTGCATGAAAGGACACGGGATTAACAGTCTTTTTAAAATTCTGGAAAAAATCCAGACGGAAAAAGACAAGAACAGAGCATTGAAAAAGCCTTTGAGGATGATGATAGTAGGAGTTCCCAACGTGGGCAAATCATCTTTAATTAACAGGATGACAGGCAGAAAAAGCGCAAAGACAGGGGACAAACCGGGCGTGACAAGAGGAAAACAGTGGCTTGCGCTAAAAAACGGCATGCAGCTTTTGGACACGCCGGGCATACTGTGGCCTAAGTTTGAAGACCCGGGCGTCGGCTTGAATCTTGCCTTTTGCGGTTCCATAAGAGATGAAATAATGGACGTGGCAGACTTGGCGCTGGAGCTTATAAAAGTTCTTCAGCATCAATATCCCCAGTTGCTGGCTCAGCGGTACAAGCTGGATGGGTTAGAGGAATCCGCCCTTGAAAATATGGAAGCCATAGCTGTAAAGAGGGGATTCATAATGGCCGGAAAGAAAATAGACTATGAGCGCTGCGGAAAAACGATTTTAGATGAGTTCAGAAGCGGAACCATAGGCAACATAACTTTGGAAAAGGCGCACAGAGATGAATAGGGAAGAAAGAAAAAAACTGCTGGAAGAAAAACTTTATAGAATGAAAGCCTTCGACAGAGAACGTTGCGCAGACGGATATGCCGCAGGTATAGACGAGGTGGGAAGAGGGCCTCTGGCAGGGCCTGTGGTAGCAGCATGTGTGGTGCTTCCGGCAGATTTTGATGTGCCGGGTATAGATGACTCTAAGAAGCTTTCCGAGAAGAAGAGAGAAGAATTATACAAGGTTATAACAGAAAAAGCTCTTGCATGGAGCACAGGAATGGCGGATAATGAAACTATAGACCGTATAAACATATTGCAGGCCACTAAGCAAGCCATGACAGAAGCTGCTAAGAAAGCAGACGACATGCTGGTGACGGCAACGGGAGCGCATATAGACATGCTCCTTTTGGACGCTGTACATTTGGAGGATATGGATATACAGCAAGAATCCATAATAAAAGGAGATGCCCAAAGCCTTTCCATAGCCGCAGCTTCAATAGTAGCTAAAGTAACAAGAGACAGAATGATGGTAGCTTATAATGAAAAATACCCAGGCTATGGTTTTGACAGCAATAAGGGTTACGGTACAAAGGCTCACTATGAAGGCATAAGCAAATGGGGCGTAACGCCCATACACAGAAAGACCTTTTTAAAAAATCTATAGTATCATATAGGCGAAGGAGGAGAAAATGGAATTTAAAAGCGACATCGAAATCGCGCAGGAGTGCGAAAAAAAGAAAATTACAGAGATAGCTAAAATCGCCGGAATCGACGAGAAATATTTAGAGCAGTACGGAAATTATAAGGCAAAAGTAGATTATTCCTTCCTTAAGGAAAATCAAGATAAGCCTGACGGAAAGCTTATTCTGGTAACGGCCATAACGCCGACTCCTGCAGGAGAAGGAAAGACCACCACATCTGTCGGACTTACAGATGGCCTTCGCAAGATAGGGAAAAAAGCTGTTGTTGCTCTTCGTGAACCATCGCTTGGTCCGGTGTTTGGCATCAAAGGGGGAGCAGCAGGCGGCGGACATGCTCAGGTAGTCCCTATGGAGGATATCAACCTTCATTTTACCGGAGATTTTCATGCCATCGGCGCGGCCAACAACTTGCTGGCTGCAATGCTTGACAATCACATTCAACAGGGCAACGCTTTGGGAATAGACCCTAAACAGATTACATGGAAAAGAGCTGTAGATATGAATGATAGACAGCTGAGACATATAGTAGACGGACTGGGCGGCAAAATGCAGGGTGTGCCTAGGGAGGACGGATTCGATATAACAGTTGCTTCAGAAGTGATGGCCATATTATGCCTGGCCGGAGATATAATGGATTTGAAAAAGAGGCTGGCCAGTATCATTGTCGCCTATACATATGACGGGAAACCGGTAACTGCACATGACCTTAAGGCTGAAGGCGCTATGGCAGCTTTGCTTAAAGACGCTCTCAAGCCTAATCTGGTCCAAACGCTGGAAGGAACGCCGGCCTTTATTCACGGAGGACCTTTCGCCAATATAGCTCATGGATGCAATTCAGTTACAGCAACACGGATGGCTCTTAAGCTGGCAGACTATGTGGTTACCGAAGCAGGTTTCGCCGCAGACCTTGGAGCTGAGAAATTCCTGGACATAAAGTGCAGAATGACAGGGTTAAAACCGAGCGCAGTAGTGATGGTTGCAACTGTCAGAGCACTCAAATATCACGGAGGCGTCGCAAAGGCAGATTTAAATAATGAAAACTTAGACGCCTTAAAAAAAGGATTGCCTAATTTGCTGCAACACGTTTCCAATATCAAAGACGTCTTCGGCCTCCCTTGTGTGGTAGCAATAAACGCTTTCCCGACAGACACCAAGGCGGAGCTTGATATGGTAGAGGCAGAATGCAAAAAACTCGGTGTAAACGTTGCTCTTTCAGAAGTATGGGCAAAAGGCGGAGAAGGCGGAATGGCTTTGGCAGAAGAGGTCGTAAGACTTTGCCAGCTGCCAAATGATTTCAGACAATCATACAGTCTGGATCTTTCCATAGAAGAAAAGCTTCAGACTATTTGCCAGCGCATATATCATGCTGACGGAGTGGTCCTTACGGACAATGCCAAGAAGCAGGCGAAACAGCTGGAAGAACTGGGCTTTGGCAATTACCCTATTTGCATGGCTAAAACTCAATACAGCTTTTCTGATGATGCGGCCTTAATCGGTGCGCCTAAAGGATTTACTGTAACTGTAAGGAATCTCAAAGTTTCTGCCGGCGCGGGATTTATAGTAGCCCTTACGGGAGACATAATGACGATGCCGGGCCTGCCTAAAGTGCCTGCGGCAGAAAAGATAGATGTAGATGAAAACGGTGTAATTTCGGGATTATTTTAATAATGCAACCGTTAGTTGACAAATTTCCAAGCCCGCTTGGTGGAGTAAACTGCGCAAAAAAGTTATGATTCTATCAAGAAAACCATTTAATAAATTATTGGAGGACGGAAAATGATTTTAGCTGATAGAATTGTAGAACTTAGAAAGAAGAAAGGCTGGTCTCAAGAAGAACTGGCGGAGATGATAGATGTAACCCGCCAGTCTGTGTCCAAATGGGAAAGCGGACAATCGCTGCCTGACCTGGATAAAATTTTGAAATTGGCTGATATATTCGGCGTGTCTACTGATTATTTGCTCAAAGATAAAGATACATACGAAGGCCAGCCTATCAATAGAGAAGAAGAGAAAGCACAGGAAAAGTATGTAACTACAGAAGAAGTAACAGATTTCTTAAGGATTAAGCAGCAAACTGCTCCAAAAGTAGCTTTAGGCGTTTCTTTATGTATTGTTTCTCCCATAATACTGATCTTATTGGCAGGAGCAGCAGAGTATGGAATAATAAATGCCACTGAAGACAGAATGGCTATGCTGGGTACAGCAATATTGATATTGATAGTGGCAGCAGCCATGGCTATAATGATTCCCGCCGGCATGAAAAGCTCCAAATACGAGTATTTGGAGAAAGAACCTATAGCTCTTGACCCTGAGACAAAAAACATGATCAGCTCATTGAAAGACGAGTTTCAGGCAGAATTCGGAAGGAAAATAGCGCTGGGAGTTTGCCTCTGCGTGATCTCCGTAATGCCGTTATTTATAGCCGGCGTAGTTATGGACCCTGAAGATGGATTTCATTTCGTTGTCGCTGTAGCTTTGCTATTGCTAATCGTTTCAGTAGCTGTAAATATATTCGTGAGGGCAGGTATAAGACAGGAAAGTTATGAAAAACTTTTGGAAGAAGGAGACTACACCAGGGAGGAAAAGGATAAGCTTTTAGATACAATTTCAGGTATATATTGGCTGCTCGTAACGGCGATTTATCTTGCATATAGCTTTGCAACATTTGAATGGCACAGAAGCTGGATAATCTGGCCTGTGGCCGGTGTCCTTTATGTCATAATAAGAGAGATATACAAAGCGATAAAAAACAAATAAAATCAGCAGAAATATAGTAATAAAAAGGATTTTTTTGTCCATCCTAGATTGACAGAGCGGGATTTTAGTGTTATATTAAGTAACAATAAACGTTAACTTTTTAACAATTAAGCAGAACCTGCATGTTGATGAGAAAGGAGTTGCATATGAAAGGATACGCAATGCTAAAGATTGGCCAATCGGGATGGATAGAAAAGGAGCGTCCGGCTTGTGGACCTTTAGACGCTATTTGTAAGCCGCTTGCTGTGGCTATTTGTACTTCGGATATTCATACTCTATGGGAAGGTGCCATAGGTGAACGCCACGATATGATATTGGGGCATGAATGCTGCGCAGAAGTGGTGGAGGTAGGATCTCTGGTGAGAGATTTTAAGCCAGGAGACAGAGTCCTCGTGCCTGCCATAACGCCTGATTGGAATTCTCTCGAAGCACAGGCGGGTTATTCCATGCATTCCGGCGGCATGTTGGCAGGTTGGAAATTCTCCAATTTTAAGGACGGCGTGTTTGCTGAACTGTTTCATGTAAACGATGCAGACGGTAACCTGGCTCATTTGCCTGATGATATCAATACGGTGGACGCATGCATGCTCTCTGACATGGTTCCTACCGGATTTCATGGAGTGGAACTGGCAGATGTACAGTTCGGAGATACTGTATTGGTAATCGGTATCGGACCTGTAGGTTTGATGTCGGTGGCAGGTGCCAATATGCGTGGAGCCGCAAGGATCATTGCTGTAGGAACCAGACCTGTATGCGTGGAGGCAGCTAAAAAGTACGGCGCCGGTGAATTTTTAAGCTATAAAAACGGTCCTATAGACCAGCAGGTATTGAATATGACCGGAGGCAAAGGCGTGGATAAAATTATTATCGCAGGCGGAGGCACAGAAACTTTTGCCGAAGCCATCAAATGTCTCAAGCCGGGAGGAAAAATCGGCAACGTGAATTATCTCGGCTCAGGTGATTTCGTCAACATACCTAGAGTTGAATGGGGAGTAGGCATGGGGCATAAGCAGATAAACGGCGGTCTTATGCCGGGAGGACGTCTGCGCATGGAAAAATTGAGCGCCCTGGTTTCTGCCAAGAAGCTGGATGTAGCGCCGCTCAGCACTCATGTGTTTGAAGGCTGGGATCATTTGGAGGAAGCTTTGTTCCTTATGAAGGATAAGCCGGCAGATTTGATTAAGCCGGTGGTGAAAATACAAGATTGATAATATTTAAGGCGCGAAGGGTCGAATGCATATGATGGAACAGATGAGCATATTTGAAAATAAAATATCGCAGCCTTTGGCTGCAAGATTAAGGCCTAGAAATTTGGAAGAGTATGTAGGCCAGACTCATCTGCTGGGAGAGGGAAAGATCCTTCGCCGCCTGATCGAAAGCGATAATCTGTCGTCGATGATTTTCTGGGGCCCGCCGGGGGTGGGAAAAACCACTTTGGCAAGGATAATAGCAGGAAGAACAAAAGCGGAATTTATCGACTTTTCTGCCGTTACCAGCGGTATCAAAGAGATAAGGACGGTGATGGAGCAAGCAGAAGCCAACCGCCGCTTTGGCACCAAGACAGTAGTGTTTGTCGATGAAATACATAGATTCAATAAGGCTCAGCAAGACGCATTCCTTCCTTTTGTAGAAAAAGGAAGTATAATTTTGATAGGGGCTACTACTGAAAATCCTTCCTTTGAAGTGAACGGAGCCTTGCTGTCCAGATGCAAAGTGTTTGTGCTGAAAGCTTTGACCATCGAAGAACTTACAGAACTCTTGAGACGCGCGGTAAAAGACCCAAGAGGTTTTGGGGAGCAAGAAATTGAGATTGATGATGACATGCTGGCGGCAATCGCTGAATTTGCCAACGGTGATGCTCGCTCTGCGCTGTCTACTTTGGAAATGGCTGTGCTCAACGGGGAAGTTAACGATAATAAAGTTATCGTAACTAAAGAAACCCTTGAACAATGTACCTCCAGAAAATCTCTTTTATATGATAAAAAAGGAGAAGAGCATTATAACCTGATTTCTGCGCTGCACAAATCCATGAGAAATTCCGACCCGGACGCGGCAGTCTATTGGTTAGCCAGAATGTTGGAAGCAGGCGAAGACCCGTTGTATATAGCAAGGCGTGTTACCCGTTTTGCCAGCGAGGACATAGGGTTGGCAGACCCGAGAGCTCTTGAAATAGCCGTAGCAGCTTATCAAGCATGTCACTTTATAGGCATGCCGGAGTGCTCGGTTCATTTGACGGAGGCAGTGGTCTATATGTCTATGGTGCCCAAGTCCAATTCGCTGTATGTGGCGTACGAAACTGCTAAAAAGGACGCGTTGAATCATCTATCAGAACCTGTCCCCCTTGTGATAAGAAATGGGGTGACAAAGCTGATGAAAGAGCTGGATTACGGCAAAGGTTATAAGTACGCTCATGATTATGAAGACAAGTTGACAGATATGCAATGCCTGCCGGACTCTCTCATCGGCAGGGAATACTATAAGCCTACCGAACAGGGAGTAGAGAAAAAATTTAAGGAAAGACTGCGTGAAATTAAAGAATGGAAAAAAAGATAAATCGATTTATGTCAAAGGAAGTAGATTTGGGAGGAGAGCCGGTTAAACACCTGCTCTTTATTTTGGCTGTTCCGGCCATAACTTCTCAAGTAGTAAACGCACTTTATAACATGGTCGATAGAATGTACATAGGTCATATAGAGGACGTCGGTTCCGAGGCGCTGACAGGAGTAGGAATATGCTTCCCGATAATAATGATAATTTCTGCTTTTGCATATTTGGTAGGCATGGGAGGCGCGCCAAGAGCCAGTATATTTATGGGGAAAGGAGACAAAGATTCGGCAGAGAGAATTTTGGGAAACTGTTTTTCTGCTCTCATAGTTGTGGCATTGTTGCTAACCGCTGTTACTTTGATCTTTTTAGAGCCGCTATTATATTTGTTCGGAGCCAGTGAAAACACCATAGGATATGCCAAAGATTACATGGTTATATACGCGGCAGGTACCATATTTGTGCAGGTGACTTTGGGACTTAACGCATTTATTTCAGCTCAAGGCTTTTCGAAGATAAGCATGATGACGGTGATAATAGGGGCAGTGACCAATATCATATTGGACCCGATTCTGATTTTCGCTTTGGAAATGGGTGTAAAGGGAGCTGCTGTCGCGACAGTTATTTCCCAGGCAATAAGCGCAGCGTGGGCTTATGCTTTCCTGCATGGAGAGAATACCATACTTAAAATAAAAAAAGAAAATCTCAGGATAAAGACCAATGTGCTCCTTCCGTGCATCGGACTGGGCATTGCTCCGTTTATAATGACATCAACAGAGAGTTTACTGGTTTTGTGTTTCAATTCGTCGCTGCTGAAATACGGCGGAGATTTGGCTGTTGGGGCCATGACTATCCTTTCCAGCATAATGCAGTTTGCCATGCTTCCTATGCAGGGTCTTACTCAGGGAGGGCAGCCAATAATAAGTTATAATTATGGGGCTAAAAATAAGGAAAGAGTCAAAGAGGCTTTTCGCTTGCAGACCATATGTACTTTTACATATGCGGCGATATTGTGCATTCTTATTGAGTTGGCGCCGTCGGCTTTCGTAGCAGTTTTCACCAGCGACCCTGAGTTATCTGAATTGGCTTGCTGGGCTTTGAGAATATATATGGCTGCAGTGGCTTTAATGGGTCTTCAGGTATCGTGTCAACAGACGTTTATAGCTTTCGGCAATTCCAAAACCAGTGCATTCTTGGCCATATTCAGAAAAATTCTGGTTCTCATACCGCTGATATTCTTATTGCCGACGTTTATTGAAGATAAAGTTTTTGCAGTTTTCCTGGCTGAACCCATAGCAGATGTCATAGCGGTCATGACTACTGTAACATTGTTTTTCAGAGAGATGAAGAGGATTCAGAAGGAGTAGTGTTAATACAAAATTTTTCGATAGCTTCGGCGACTCCCAGAGAACGCTGATTGGCACATACATAAAAGGCTGAACTTTTCAGCGAATCTACTGCGTTAGCTACAGCAACCCCGACACCTGAAAAGCGTATCATTTCCGCATCGTTAGTATTGTCTCCGCATGCCATAACCTGGTTAGAAGTTATACCGAGATGATTGCAGAGCAGTTCAAGGGATTTTGCCTTGTTAACACTTTTTGGCATTATTTCTATTAAATAAGGCTGAGACTGGGCCAAATAAGCATTGCCGGCGAGATATCGGTCAAGTTCTGCTTGGTAATACGGAACTCTTTCCGGCGGAGCCACTATCATAGCTTTAGGTGAAGGTGAAAAAATGTAATCGTCAAAAGATTCTGCTTCTATGGCTTGAGTGTTGGCCAAATCAGGGTCTATAGTAGTGTCCTTTGTAACCCTTTCCACGAGAATTTTGTGGTCTTTATAAAATTGACAGTATAAGTCTTTTTCTTTACAGAAAGAGACTATTTTTTTCATAATGTCTGTTGAAAGCTCAGCAGAAAATAGAGGGCGACCGTCTGATTCAGTTATAAGACTTCCGTTGTAGCAAAGTATTTTACATTCGGAGCCGATTTCCGCGGCATATTTCTTTGCAGAAAGATAAATGCGCCCTGTAGCTATGACGATGTGGATCCCTTGGCTTATGCATTTCCTGAGAAGGTATAAAGTGTGGGGATGTATCGCATTGCTTTTTTCCAGCAACGTGTTGTCTAAATCCAAGGCTATGAGTTTTATCATAAATATTACCTCTGTAATTTATTTTATAATATTTTCCGCATAGTATTTAATGCGTAGTCAATAAAGCTTTGTAAATTCCAATATGGTGCAAGCGATGAGCAATATCTGTATTATCCAGTAGAAAGCGATATACAGATGTCTTGTGCGCGGCTTGTAAAGAATTTCGCCCAGTTTAGTGTAAGGAACCGGGTCATTTATTCTAAAGCAATACATAGGCAGTTCATTTAAATATTCTATGGATTCAGGCGTTTCCCAATCTTCGTTTTTTTGCAGAACTTTGCCAAAGAGATTTATGTGCAGCAGTTTATAACATTTCTGCGCATAAAAAAGATGACGGTCGAAGGCGTTATTCCATCTTACGGTCAAAACCATAGAGAGAAAGCCTGCTAAGGTCAGGAAGAAATATATGCCAAAAGCAATCAGAGAAGGGAGTGAATTGGCAAAGGCCAGAGCGCCTGCCACAAGAGCAAGGAAAATGCTGTTAAAAGTCAATCTCTCGTTTTCCACATGCCTGGCATGTTCGAGGTTTTCTGTCATACACTGCGAAAGAAAGCTGACTTGGTTTTCGTCCAGGTCTTTCCCTTCAAATCTTTTCCACAGGGAATGTTCAAAAGTATAGTCGTCCAATTTTTTTTGCTTTTCTTTGTATCTCTTTTTCAAATCCATTGTGTATCTCCATATATCGGTATATATCGGTGCAGCATTTATGGTTATCTAATAAAAGTATACATATTTTGTCGAGAAAAAGCAATAAAGGATAAAAGCGCATGACGGATAACAAAATATATAGAAATATATACTTTTAAGAGGAATTTATGATACAAAGTATCCGCTTTTCGTAAGGAAGTATGCTTTCGTTATACTTTTTTGGGATTTTCGTATACTTTGTATCAAATTTTTTTGAAAAAGTATCAATGGTCTGCCGTCTCCATTCCGACACGTTTTTGCAAGAATATCATTTAATGTATAAAATTAACAAAAATAACACATATTGTGATGCGTTTTTCTGCCGGATATATTGGCAAAACCTTACGGGGGGGGGGTATGATATAGACAAGAATCTTCTATGCAAAATGTATAGGAATATGGAGGATAGAAATGAAAAAAATATTTATTTCCTTCCTGTGCGTAATCATGGTGATGGTATTTATGCCCACCATGGTTTTTGCTGCGGAGGAACAAACGATGACTCAGGAAGAGTTTGAACAAGCTTTGGTTGATGGTAACGGAAAGGTTAGTCTTTCAAACACAGTTGTTACTGTAGACTCAACCATTTCTCTGGTAGATAAAGGTGAAGTTGAGATAACTGGAGTTACTTTTGAAGCTGCTGATACTTGTACGGGTAAAGTGCTGGTAGCACAGGGCGAAACTCAGCTTACTCTCAATGATGTTGCTGTTATAGCAGGGGTTGGAAATAGTTCAGCTGTGTATGTAGGATATAAAGCTACCCTTAATGCTACTGATTTAGTCGTAGATAACTCAAAGGCTTTTGAAGGCGGAGCTATCATTGTAAACAGAGAGGCAAGCGCTGATTTCAACGGAAGCCTTTCCATGATATTAGGCGAGACTTCCTGGTATGGACTCAACGTTGACAATGCAAAAGCAGATTTAACGGGAGCTTCTGTAACTTTGGCAAATGCTCAGAAAACTCAGTCTGCAGTATGCCTGGATAACGAAACAGGAGATAAGGGTCAAGCTAAAGGGCTTACATTGACTCAAGTTGACACCAAAGATGGTCAAACAGCTTATGTAGCTGATGAAAATCTTGCTCAGTTTGTAGAAGCAAAAGATGCTGAAGGTAAAGATGTAAAAACTATAACTCTCAACAAAGATGTTACTCTGACAGCTAACTTGTATCTGCAGGCAGACACAAAGGTTGTAGGTAACGGTAAGGCTATCAACGGAAGCGCAGCCATAGGAAAAGACAACGTAGTAACAGTTATGGGAGAAAACGTTAACATTGAAAACGTTACTATAAGAACATGCGACGCTAACAAGAGCGCTCTGCACGTTTATAAGACTACAGGCACAGTATTGAAGGACGTTACTCTTGACGCTTCCCAGACAGCCGGCGGCGCAGGCATGGTAGTAAATGCTTCTAAAGTTACAGTTGAAGGCGTTTTCAACCTGGTAACAGGAGAGAACACCTGGGGCGGAATCAACGTTGATACAGCCAACGGAGATGCTGCAGTTACATTTGCAGATGGGTCCACTGTTGCTTTAAACGGAAATGAAGACGTTCCTGCTATTTACCAGGACAGTAATGATAAACAGACTACAGATGCTGTAGTTGAGGGCGCTGAAGAAGCAGGTTTGGTTCAGAACGCAGACGGTTCATATGCAGTTAAAGAAGAAGTAACAGAAGACCCTGGTCAGAACCCTGGAACCGGTGAAAACCCTGGAACCGGTGAAAACCCTGGAACTGGCGAAAATCCTGCAGATGATGAAAAGGACCCTGTAGATGAACAGAAACCGGTTGACGAAGAAAAGACTGATGATGAAGTAGTTAAGACAGCCGATGCAAACGATATGCTTCCATGGCTGGCATTGATGGCAGTTATGGCTATCGGAGTCGTGCTGACAGCAGTAAAATCTAAGAAAAGAGAAAACTAAAGAAAAGAGATAACTAAAGATAACGGTGGCTTTAATAAAGTCACCGTTTTTTTCAGCCTTTTGTACACCTTGCAAACATCAAAAGCCGATGATATAATCTTTAAATATCAAAACAAGAGAAGGAGACAGACGACATGGAACTGCTGAAAGGAAAGCCGGTGGCAGATGAGATAAAAGAGAACATAAGCGAAAAAGTTGAAAAGCTGCTCGATAATGGAATTGTTCCTACGTTGGGAATTTTGCGCGTGGGCGCAGACGAAAGCGATATTGCGTATGAGAACAGTGCAGTTAAAGCAGCTAAAGCTCTTGGAATAAATGCTGAAAAATATATAATGGATGAGGACTCAGACGAGGAAGATGTTTTAGATGTACTTAACGTAATGAACGATAACGATGATATCCACGGCATCATGATGCTGAGACCTCTTCCTAAGGCTCTGGATGAGAACAGGATAAGAAATATGATAAACCCGGAAAAGGATATAGATGGTATTTCTGACATCGGAGTAGGAAGCTTGTTTACAGGCGAGCATATTGGCTTTCCTCCATGTACGGCAGAAGCTGCCATCAATATTTTAGAGCATTACGGCGTTGAAATAGAAGGCAAGAAAGTTGTTGTGATAGGAAGGAGCTTGGTAATAGGAAAGCCTGTTGCCATGATGCTTTTGGAAAGAAACGCTACAGTAACCATATGCCATAGCAAGACAAAAGAAGAAGACTTAGAAGAATTATGTAAAGCAGCAGATATAATAATCTGCGCCGCAGGAAAGATAGATACCATAGGAGCTGCTCATACGAGTGGAAGACAAGTGATTGTAGACGTGGGGATCAATTTCGATGAAAACGGAAACATGTGCGGAGATGTGGATTTTGAGGCTTTAGACGGCAAGGTTGAAGCGATTACGCCGGTACCCGGCGGTGTTGGCAGCGTGACTACCGCTTTGCTTCTTAAACATGTGGTGGAAGCAGCCATGAGGACTATGATTTAAGGCATACGATGTATGTGTCTTAATGAAGCATTTGATTAAGTGCTTAATGAAGTATTTAATGAAGTTTCGCCGGCCGCCCTTGACTTTTGCAGGAATAATATATAAAATATTCCCATAATAATTTTATAAAAACGATGACGAAGAGGAGTAAGCAGAGACGGGCCCCTTACAGAGAAGAAAGCCGCAGGCTGAGAGCTTTCGGGAAGGCGTTTGCTGAAGGTTGCTTCTGAGTTTTACAAGACAAACGAGTGCTTCCCGCAACCGGATGACCGGATGCCTATTTGACGATAGCGTTGCGCCGTCCGAGGGAAGAATAAAGGTGGTACCGCGGAAATATCCGTCCTTTAAGAGAGGACGGTTTTTTATTTTGCATGACAGTTATCGCAAGCCCGGCGCGATGACTTTTTTAGCTGATTATTTAAATTTTTACACCATATACAAAAGGAGATATCAATGGAAAAGAATCTTGCGAAAAATTACGACCCTAAAGATTTTGAAGAACGAATTTATAACATGTGGGAAGAAAACGGCTGTTTTAGAGCAGAAGTCTGCAAAGATAAAAAGCCTTTTACTATAGTAATGCCGCCGCCTAATATCACGGGCCAACTGCATATGGGTCATGCGCTTGACCAAACGTTGCAGGACGTACTGACCAGATGGAAGAGAATGCAAGGATACAGCGCTCTTTGGCTTCCCGGTTCAGACCATGCCAGCATTGCCACTGAAGTAAAAGTGGTAAACAAAATAAGAGAAGAGGAAGGCCTTGAAAAAGAGGACTTGGGAAGAGAAGAATTCCTCAAAAGGGCCTGGGCATGGAAAGAGGAGTACGGCGGAAGGATTACACGTCAGTGCCGTAAACTGGGAGACTCCTGCGATTGGAGCAGAGAACGCTTTACCATGGATGAAGGCTGCAACAAAGCTGTAAAGACATTCTTTATCAATCTCTACGAAAAAGGACTCATTTATCGCGGCAACAGGCTTATCAACTGGTGCCCTAAATGCGGAACTTCCCTTTCCGATGCTGAAGTTGAGCATGAAGACAGGAACGGCAAATACTGGTACTTCAGATATCCGGCTGCCGATGGAAGCGAGGGTATAGTAGTGGCCACTTCCAGACCGGAAACTATGTTTGCCGATGAAGCCATAGCAGTCAATCCAAAGGATGAAAGATATAAGCACCTGGTAGGCAAAAAGGTGATCTTGCCACTTGTAGGAAAAGAAATTCCTGTCATAGAAGATACTTACCCTGACCCGGAAAAAGGAACGGGAGCTGTTAAGATTACTCCGGCCCATGACCCTAACGACTTTGAAGTGGGTATAAGAGCCGGACTTAAGAGACCTAGCTGTATAAACAAAGACGCTACCATGAACGAGCTGGCAGGCAAGTATGCAGGCATGGACCGCTACCAATGCCGCAAAGCCTGGGTGGCAGACCTCGAAGCAGCAGGATATCTGGTGAAAACAGAGGAAAAAGTCATCCCTGTAGGCGAGTGTTACAGATGTCATACTGTCATTGAGCCTATGCTTTCGGACCAGTGGTTTGTCAAGATGGAAGAGCTGGCTAAGCCGGCCATAGAAGCGGCTAAAAAAGGCGATTTGACTCACGTACCTGAAAGATTTGAAAAGATATATCTGCATTGGCTGGAGGATATCAAAGACTGGTGCATTTCCCGCCAGTTGTGGTGGGGTCACAGAATACCGGCATATTATTGTCAGGAATGCGGCGAAATCGTTGTAGATTATCAGACTCCCGGCAAATGTCCTAAATGCGGAGGAACTGAGTTTAAGCAGGACGAAGATGTTTTGGATACATGGTTCTCATCTGCTCTATGGCCTTTCTCAACCCTCGGATGGCCTGAGGAGACTGAAGACCTTAAATATTTCTATCCTACAGATGTTCTCGTAACCGGATATGATATCATCTTCTTCTGGGTAGTAAGAATGGTATTTTCCGGTCTTGAGGCTATGGGAGAAGTACCGTTCCATCACGTATATGTTCACGGCCTGGTTAGAGACGCTGAAGGCCGTAAGATGAGCAAATCATTAGGCAACGGCATAGATCCTCTTGAAATTATAGATCAGTACGGCGCCGATGCTCTCAGGTTTATGCTTACCACCGGTATAACGCCGGGCAACGACATGAGATTCAAAGAGGATAGGCTTGAGTCTTGCCGAAACTTTGCCAACAAACTGTGGAATGCTTCCAGATTCGTTATCATGAACTTGCTGGACGATGAGGGCAATTTCAAAGAAATGGCTAAATGCTGCGCAGACTGCTGCGGCAAAGCTTGCGGCGATACTACAGACTTTTCTAACATAGCCCTTCGTGACGAAGATAAATGGATGATTTCCAGAGTTAATGAAGCTGTTGAGTATGTGACTCAAACTATGGAAAAATACGATTTGGCTCTGGCAGGACAAAGAGTGTACGACCTCATCTGGAACGAATATTGCGACTGGTATATAGAACTGGTAAAATCCAGGCTGTGGGGCGAAGATGAAGAGGACAAGAAGGTAGTAAGGTTTACTCTTGTAATGTGCCTTAAGAATATGCTTAAGCTGCTCCATCCTTTCATGCCTTTCATAACTGAAGAAATATGGAGCTTCCTGCCTCATGGAGAAGAGCAGGCAGACAATCCTGAAAACTATTTGATAAAGTCCAATTGGCCGAAATACAGTCTCGCATGCGTATTCCCGAAAGCCGAAAAGACTATAGAGAAGGCTATGGAAGCTATCAGAGCAATAAGAAATATAAGGGCAGAAGCCGAGGCTGCGCCTAGCAAGAAGCTTAGAGCTGTAATTTTAGCTTCAGGCACTGACAGGGAAACTTTGACGGCCGGAAAAGAGTATATAATGAACTTGGGTAATATCACTCAAGTTACATTTGCTGAGAACAAAGAAGATGTGCCGGCAGATTCCATGTCTGCTGTTATTGCAGGAGCTGAAATATATATACCTCTGGAAGATTTGGTAGACTTTGAAGCCGAATATGAGCGACTTTCCAAGGAAAAGAAGAGACTTGAAGGCGAAGTAAAAAGGGTGGAAGGAAAGCTGTCAAACCAGGGCTTCGTCAGCAAGGCGCCTGAAAAGGTTGTAAATGAGGAAAGAGAAAAGATGGTTAAATATAAAGAAATGCTGGAGAAAGTTACTGCGCGTCTGGAAATGGTGGCTGCGAAAGCCGGCAAATAGGAGACGGGGCAGCCTCCTGGCCGGGCGACACCGTATACCGGAGGACACCGGTCAATGGAGGACACCGGACGATGGAGGACACCGGACGATGTTGCATTTTTTTAAAAAAAACAAAAAATTATACAACATTTCAGTCAAGGGCGAAGGCCTTTCGGCAACCGATGTGGCGAGCAGGATTATAAGCTCGCCCGTCATACACCTATGAAAGGAATGAAAAACAAAACATCTAATGACAAAAAAAGATAATACTATAGCAAAAATCCATCAATTTCAACGGTTCGGCAGCATACTGGGCCTTGAGAGAATGACAGAACTGCTCAAACTTCTGGGCAATCCGCAGGATGAACTCAAAGTCATTCATGTGGCCGGGACCAACGGAAAGGGTTCAGTATGCAGATATATATACAGCGTCCTTAGAGAAGCAGGATATAAAGCCGGAATATATATATCCCCCTTTATTGAATCCTTTAATGAGAGAATAGAGCTGGACGGTCGGTATATATCAGATGATGATCTGGAACTTTATACGGATAAGGTACTGCAGCAAGTAAAAATGATGACAGACAGTGGACAACAGTCACCTACAGAATTTGAAGTCATAACAGCTGTAGCATTCCTGTATTTTAAGGAAAAAGGATGCGACTACGTAGTTCTTGAAGTGGGTCTGGGAGGCTCGGGCGATTCTACCAACGTATGCAAAGAACCTTTGATGACCATCATAACATCTATATCCATGGACCACATGGATAGGCTGGGAAATACCATAGAAGAAATAGCAACGGAAAAAGCGGGCATAATAAAAGATGGATGCCCGGTAGTAACCAGCGCCAGAGACATAAGGGCTCTGAGAGTGATAGAAGAAAAGGCAGCTGAGCATAAGAGCATGTTCTTCGAGACGAGAAATATACCTGTTGCAATTAAAGAAGAAAGCCTAAAAGGCTGTAAATTTGATGCGGATGTTCAGGGAGTCATTTTCAGAGACATAGAGATTTCCATGACGGGAAGGCATCAGGTGGAAAACGCCGTAGCCGCCTTGTCAGCGCTCAGCATAATGGAAGAGAGGGGAGACATAAAGCTTGACAGAAACACCCTGCTCAGTGGCTTCAAATCTGCCAGGCAGCCGGGACGCTTTGAAGCTTTTCAAAGAAAAGCTTTATTCATAACCGACGGGGCACATAATGAAGACGGTGCAAGAGCCTTGCAAGAAACGGTAAACAGCTTGTTTAAAGATAAAAAAATTCTTATGATCTTCGGAGTTTTAGCTGATAAAGATGTAAGAAAGATGGCTGACCAATTTGTAAAGATAACAGATACCTTCATCGTTACAGAGCCGGAAAGCCCTAGACGACTTGCGGCTGAAAAGCTGGCTAATATATTGGAAAACAGGGGAGCAGATTGCACAGTCATAAAAGATTATCAACAAGCTTTTGATGAAGCAGAGAAAAGGCAGGGTGAATTTGATGTCGTCATATTCGCCGGGTCTTTATATCTGATAGGAAAGATAAGGAGCATGTTAAAAGATGAATAATTTCGCAATTGAAGTTACCGACCAATACGAAAGATTGGTAAAGTTCTTCGTTGAAAACCAGCTGGAATTTGACGGAGACGAGGAAGTGGACACAGACATAGTCAAGTGCTGGAAAGCCGAGGCGGAAGACGACAAACTGGCAGGAGGATGCGTCCTGGCCATGAGACAGGGGAAATATATCATAGACGGAATTGCGGTGGACAGCGCTTTCAGAAAATCAGGCCTTGGAAAGCTGATGATGGATGAAGCTATAAAAGAAGTTAAAGACAGGGGCGGAGAATCTCTTTACTTGGTAGCCAGAGCCCCGGGATTTTTCAGAACATTGGGCTTTCAACAGGTAGCCCCTGAAAACGCGCCTCTTTTCTTTGAATGCGCCCAGTGTCCGCAATATCAGAAGACTTGTCATCCTGAGATAATGAAATTGGAGATAAGATAATGAACTATAACAAGCTGCTTCAGGCCATACTGGACGTTGCTGAAGAAATGTTGGTATGCGGCGCTGAGGTAGGCAGGGTGGAAGACAGCATAATAAGAATGTGCAGTGCCTACGGATGCGATAGAATCAATACATTTATCATTACTTCAAATATCCAGGTAACTTTTGAGGACCCGGAGGGAAACATAATTACTCAAATAAGACGCATCACCAGGAACGACGCCAACTTTGACAGGTTGGATTATCTTAACGATTTGTCGAGATATATATGCAGAGAAAAACCTTCCCTTGACGTCCTCGTCAAAAAATACGACGAGGTGATGAACCGAAAGCAAGCACCGGTGTGGGTAGAGTATGCGGCAGCTCTTTTAATATCAGGCTGTTTTACTGTGTTTTTCGGCGGAGATTTAAAAGATGGCATTGCGGCGGCTTTGCTGGGGATAATAATCAACTTTATTTTAAGATTTATAGGGAAATTTGAGACTAATCAATTAGCTAAAGTCTTTATCACATCCGTAGCGGCTGGTTTTATTTCCATATTGTGCGTAAATATCGGCTTGGGAACTAACACGGATAAGATAATGATAGGTGGAATAATGCTTATGATACCTGGGATAGCCATGACCAACTCATTGCGGGATATGCTTACCGGGGATATAGCGACAGGATTGCTTCGGCTGGTAAATTCTCTTTTGCTGGCGGCTGCTATAGCTTGCGGATTTGCCCTCTCGCTTATTCTTACGGGAGGTGGTATTGCATGATTACGCAAGTGGCAATGGCATTGTTTGGCTCAATAGGGTTTGCTATTTTCTTAAAGATGAAGGGAAAGCAGATACTGCTGGCAGGAATAGGCGGAGCGGCCACCTGGCTGGTATATCTTTTATGCCAGGAGCAGATAGAAGGCTACTTTATACCATACTTTATAGCGTCTCTTTTTGTAGCTGTATATGCTGAAATAATGGCAAGAGTCAATAGGGCCCCGGCTACGATTTTTCTTACTGCGGCGGCAGTTCCTCTAATACCGGGAGGAAGCCTTTATTATACTATGGCCGGACTTGTTAACAGAGACCAGGAGCAGTTTGCGCAAAACGGAGAAAATGCGTTGACCATGGCTTTGGCCATAGCTTTAGGATTTGTGTTTATTGCGTTAATGACTAAATATATTACAGGAATAACTTCCCAAAGAAAATAATAAACTGTACCAATGCGAGTTTCTTTGGGAGGGAGTCTATGAAAAACACAGCTGACAATATTTATGAAACCAATAAGATTACAGCCTGCGGGCAGATAAAGAGCCCTTTGCAGTTCAGTCATAAGACTTACGGAGAAGCCTTCTATACCTTTGAACTGGGTATAGAAAGGAGAAGCGGTTATGTGGACGAAATAAACGTTATGATTTCCGAAAGACTTATATATGAAACGCCTCTTCAGGTGGGAGATTTTGTTGAGATAACAGGGCAGATAAGAACTTATAATGAGACGGTAGAGGGCAGGAATAAACTCAATGTCGTCGTTTTTGCCCGAGAAATCATAATTAATGAGGATATGGTTTATTACGAAAATTACGTATATCTGGAAGGATTTTTGTGCAAACCGCCGATAAAGAGAACATCGCCGCTGGGCAGAGACATATGCGATTTGATGATAGCTGTCAATAGAATGTATAACAAATCAGATTACATACCTTGCATAGCATGGGGGAGAAATGCCAACTATGCAGAGACTCTAGGCGTCGGTACTAAAATATTTATAGAAGGCAGGATACAGAGCAGGGAATATAAAAAGAAATTTGAGGACGGAACGTCTGAAGTGCGAAAAGCTTTTGAAGTATCCATCTTAAAGCTGGAAGAAGATGCAGATGAGCAATGGGATGAAGAAGAACCCTTTGAGTAAAGTTGAATTGAATCAAGACATATGATAAAATCATATATACTAAAAGAAACGGAGGATAAGAATGTTCGATATCAATGGAAAGGATAACAGCAGTTACAACAAAGATAATATTGAGTTTATAAAGAAGGCATCTCCAACGGTAGGCGGATTTATAGAAAAAGAGTATAACAGACAAAAAAACAATATAGAATTGATAGCTTCCGAAAACTATTGTTCTGAGGCGGTTTTGGCGGCATGCGGAAGCTGCCTCAGCTGGAAATATGCGGAAGGTTACCCTTATGTCAGGACTTCCGGCAACACAGGGCGCTACTACGGAGGCACTGAGTTTGTAGATGAGCTTGAGGAATATGCTTGCGATGTGTGGAGAAAAGTATTTGATACCGACTATCATGTCAATGTACAGCCTCACAGCGGTTCACAAGCCAATTTTGCAGCTTATAAGGCAATCTTAAATCCGGGAGATACCATCTTATCTCTTTCATTGGATAACGGAGGCCATTTAACTCACGGTTCATCGGTCAACTTCAGCGGAAAGCTTTACAATATGGTGTTTTATGATGTAGATGAAAAAGGTTACATCGATATGGAAGACGTGAGAAGAAAAGCTATTGAACATAAACCGCAGTTGATACTTACAGGAGCTTCAGCTTATTCCAGAATTATAGATTTCCCGGCTTTCGCTCAAATAGCTAAAGAAGTCGGAGCATATTTCATGGTGGATATGGCTCACATTGCCGGTCTCGTAGCAGGCGGCGCACATCCTTCTCCATTCGGATATGCGGATATAGTGACCACTACGACTCATAAGACTTTGAGAGGACCGAGAGGCGGACTGATTTTCGCCAGAAAAGAATTGGCTAAAAAGATAGACAGCGCTGTCTTTCCTTATGCCCAAGGAGGACCTCTTGAGCATGTAATCGCCGGAAAGGCAGTGTGCGCTGAAGAGGCTCTTAAACCTGAATATAAGGAATATGTAAAGCAGGTGGTAAAAAACTGCAAAGCCTTGTCGGACAGGTTTATAGAGCTGGGATATAAAGTTGTAACGGGCGGAACGGACAATCATCTCATACTGCTTGATTTGTCGGACGAGCCTTTCAGCGGAAGAATACTGCAGGAAAGATGCGACGAAATAGGAATAACTTTAAATAAGAACTGTGTGCCTAATGAAAAGCGCACTCCTAAAGAAACTTCCGGTGTGAGAATAGGGACAGCTCCTATGACTACGAGAGGATACAAAGAAGAAGATTTTGTAAAAGTTGTGGACAAAATCGATGAGCTGATCAAAACTTTGAGAGAAGAATATAAATAAAAATGATATGGATTATAATAATTGCGGCGCTGATATTAACAGCCGCCGCAATCTCTTATTATGCGTATAGAAAAGCTTTCCTTTCCGACAGAAAGAGGCAGGAAGACTGGGACGGATTTATCAGACGGGCGGGCGAAGAAGGACCGCAGGTCAGGGAACTTATGGAGCAGCTGAAAGAAATAACGGCAGAAGACGTATTCATAAATTCTTTTGACGGCCTTAAGCTTCACGGCAGATATTATCATGTGAAGGATGGAGCTCCTTTAGACATCCAGTTTCACGGGTACAATGGCAATGCCATGAGAGATTTCTGCGGAGGCAATAAGATATCAAGGGAGTCAAGCCATAACTCCTTGCTGATAGATCAGAGGGCCCACGGCATGAGCCAGGGAAAGACCATATCCTTTGGCATCAATGAGCGAAAGGACTGTTTGTCTTGGGTCAGATATGCCGTAGAACGTTTCGGAGAAGATACAGAAATAGTACTTTCAGGTGTATCCATGGGGGCGGCTACTGTGCTTATGGCTTCCGATTTGGGGCTGCCTAAAAACGTCAAGGCTATAGTAGCTGATTGCGGATATTCCTCGCCTAAGGCCATAATTAATAAAGTCATGAGGGACAGCGGCTTACCGGACAAGTTGATGTATCCGTTCGTCTGGCTTGGAGCGATGGTGTTCGGAAAGTTTAATTTGACGGAATCCAGCGCCGTATTGGCAGTTTCTGAGAGCGACGTGCCCATATTGATAATACATGGAGGGGCAGATGATTTTGTGCCTTGTTATATGGCAGAAGAAATTTACAAGGCATGCAGGTCTGAAAAGAAGCTTTTAATAGTTCCCAGAGCCGGACATGGGATGAGTTACCTGGTGGACAAGGACTTATACGAAAAGACAGTAAAAGATTTTATAAAGATATGATGGGGGACTGCCCGGCATTAACGCTTTTTTCCGCTAATGCCGGGCAGATTCTTGTTTGTTATATTTAATCTGTTACATGTATGACTTGGACAGGACAACTCTCTGCTGCCTCATGAGCCTTGGAAATGTTCAAGTCGGTCGGCTCTTTGATGACTGATGCAAGTCCGTCGTCGGCGATTTCGAATACATCTGGACATATTTCGGCACACATACCGCAGCCTATGCATCCATCACGGTCAACAATTGCTTTCATTGGTTACCTCCCTGTAAATAGAATCATTCCTTATTATTTCCTGGATTTTTAAATTTAAACCATATTTGTCATATCTACAGTCTTATAATTTTCCACGCTTCTATCAGCCTCTCCAGCGTCCATGCGGCGTTGGCAGGAGAGGTGGAGGGAAGGACGTGGGCAGTTATGCCGGTAATGGATTTAGTATATTTGTTATAATATTTTTCCGCAGTCTTGCCATTGACGAATATTTTTTCTATGGGAGCTTCTTTAAGTATAGGCCTCAGGTCATTGGGTATTACATTTTTTATCGAGCTGTCCGAGCTACCTTCTATGTCGCAGGAAGCGATTACATCCCAGAGGGCTATGCAGTTAGCCAGAAGAAAGCTTTTCTTTTCTTCTATAGTATTTGGCAGCGGCTCTTGAAATACTGCAGATGTAACTTTCCAAAACCTGTTTTGAGGATGACCGTAAAAAAACATCTGCTCCCTGGATTTGACTGAGGGAAAAGAGCCTAATATCAATATTTTAGAATGGTCGTTGTATAGCGGTGGAAAGGGATGGGTTATCATTTAGTTCTCTCCTTTAGTTCTCCTTATCTGATTTTTATCTGAAGCTGAGTGATGTATTCGTTTTCATCACCTGTGTCGTGATTGTCTATGATGTATAATTCGATAGCATGACCTTCCATTTGGATATTTTGCTGATTGGCATATTCTAACAATTTTTTCCAAGAAGGTTTAATTTTTGAATAACCGCCTTTTACAGTCATACACAGATATTGGCCTTCAGGAATAATGGAATCAAATTGCTCATTTTTTCCTACTATATAGAATGCAGAATCAAATAGGCCATAATTACCTGTTTGGAGATAGTCTAAAGGAATGGTAGCACCTATATCACCATTGCCTATGATATATAACTGGTCTTCATATTCAGACTGCAATTTTTTTATGATGAAATCCAAGTCATCATCCCTCTGCACGCTTTCGCTCAGCTTAAGGATATTTCTTCCCTGTAATGTGCATATTTGAGGAATTTCAAAATTGATTTTTGAATTTACATGGTAGTCTATATCTTCAACTCTTTCTGCCAGCTGATTTCTCAGTTGATCAAGCTCGTAAATTTTTTCATCTATGGTATCTATGGCTTTAATAAAAAGCTCTTTGGTCTTCTGTAAATTAAAATCAGCTAAGTGCGCTTTTATTTCATTTATGGAAAAGCCGATAGAGCGAAGCTCTCTAATTATATTAAGCTTACGTATATCGTTGATGCTGTACATTCTGTAGCCGTTGTCATCTCTTTTAGGATGCAGAATGCCCATTTCCTCATAATATCTTAGAGAGTCAGTGCCGATATTGTATAGATTAGAGATCTCACCTATTTTATAATATTCTTTCATTTTTAAACCTCATTTAATATAAGCAAAAGGACATATGCTGATACATTTACCGCAAATGTCAGCGCTTTGAAGCCCTGTTTTAGATGTTATTTCTTTTTCGTTATGATTAAGCCTGTCTTGACAAACAAACTTTTCGAATCTATCAGGGTTAAGAGCGTTGACAGGACAAATGTTGAAACATAGTCCGCAAGTACCGCTTTTTAAATACAGACATCTTTGCTCGGCTGCTTCAGTGTTGGGGGTGAGTTTTGCGGACGTGATTACTGAGCAAAACCTTCCTCCGCTGCCTTTCTCGGTAATTACAAGGCCGTTGGCGCCAAAGCTTCCCAGCCCCGAAATTACAGCTGCGCTTCTGTGGGACCATAAACATTTTAAGTCGGTGGGGCTGTAAGTGTGAGTAGGCGGTATTGCCACAGCGTCATATCCATTTTGCTTAAGTAAGGAGATTACTGCATCGTTGATGTTTATGAAATGTTTGTTGATCTCTTGATATGCTTCAGCCCAGATAGGAGAACCTTCATCTGAGTCATTGGGATGAAGGGCGGCACTTTTCGTAAAAGGCACGAAATAACTGATTACGCTGACTGCCCCCGGGAGCAATTCTTCAGGTGTCATATGCCACGGCCCTATCTTTTCTTTTAGCGATGGGTAACGGGGGTCGCTTGCTGATGAGAAGGAAACGAGCGGCTTGCGAAACAAGTCAGGCCTGTGCAAACTTTCGGCTGTAGATTGTATGATTTTTTTGATTTCAGACTCCATGTTCTTAAGCGCTCCTATAAAATAAATCAGATTTATTATACTACTTGTCATGTAATATGAAAAGAACCGACAATATTAAAGCAATATTAATTTGAATAATTCTTGCGCTGTAATTAAACTTATGCTATAATAACCCAGTAAGTAAATAGTGAGGGGCATTAGCGCAGCTGGGAGCGCGTTTGACTGGCAGTCAAGAGGTCAGGGGTTCGAACCCCCTATGCTCCACCAGAAAGGTTGCATAAAATAGATGCAACTGCAAAAAACCTCGATTTTATCGAGGTTTTTTGCTGTATATAGGCTCAAAAAATAATAGGGTTGACTGACAGATGAAAAAGCTCTTTTTCTAAGATTTTAGAGAGTTGAACCCTCGTAAAACACAATAAGCAACTTAAAAGGCAGATAGATGAAAAAATCTATCTGCCTTTTGTTCGCCCCACATGGGCGGACTCTAACGGGTGAAAGTCCCGAGTGCGCGTAGGCAACGACGAAGCACATAGCTGAACAGCAAGGGTGTCCATCGTGAGGTGGAATCTGGAGGAAGCTGAAGGCAAACCTCTGGCCTGACGAACAGGAACCACATATAAGGCTGGGAAATACGGATAAGGCGGCAAAAGACGCTGAAGTCCAAAAGTTGCCGGAAGTACCAGTAAATGTGGCAGGTAGATGGAGGGAAAGAGTCCGCACCTTAAGCGGGGAGGTCTCACAGGCGGTAGCAATAGCCGTAGTAACAACGAACTGTGAGAAGTCAGCAGAGGTCGTAGTAGTGAAGAAGCTCCTGTAATGGGAGTGGAGCGAAGGACCGAACAATCAATCAGTTGAAGTACGTTCCACTTCGTAGCCGGAGCAAACGTCTGTCGATGACATCAAAGACGGCAAAGGCAAAAGGGGCAGAAAGGAAACAACGCATGGACACAAGAAGTCTCATGGAGCAGATAGTGAGCAAAGAAAATCTCAATGCGGCATATCTGCAAGTCGTAAGGAACAAAGGAGCGGCAGGCGTAGACGGGATGAACGTAGAGGAACTTGGCGCATACCTTTGGGAAAACGGCGAAAACATCAGGGAACAGCTTAAGACAAGGAAGTACAAACCGCAGCCGGTCAGACGGGTGGAGATACCAAAACCAGATGGAGGGACAAGAAAACTTGGAGTACCAACGGTAGTTGACCGCTTTGTACAACAGGCAGTGCTGAAGGCATTAGAAATGATGAATGACGGGCATAACTGGATAGTGGATATCGACCTAGCAAAGTTCTTCGACACGGTAGACCATGACAAGATGATGACGATATTCGGACGGACAATAAAGGACGGAGACGTAATATCAGTGGTAAGGAAGTTCCTGGTCAGCGGAGTGATGACAGATGACGAGTATGAAGATACAATCGTCGGAACGCCGCAGGGAGGAAATATATCACCGCTGCTTGCAAATGTTATGCTGAACGAGTTGGATAAAGAGCTAGAAGCAAGAGGACTGGATTTCGTGCGTTATGCAGACGACCTAATTATCATGGTAGGGAGTAAAAAGGCGGCGGAACGAGTAATGAAAAGCGTCAGTCGATATATTGAGGAAAAGCTGGGGCTGAAAGTAAATGCGGAAAAGAGCAAGGTGGACAAGCCCCAGGGAATTAAGTATCTCGGGTTTGGATTTTACTATGACAGGTATGCCAAAGGATACAAAGCCAGACCGCACCCGAAAGCAGTAGCAAAGTTCAAAGCGCAAATGAAGAAACTGACATGCAGAAGCTGGGGAGTGAGCAACAGCTACAAAGTGCAGAGGCTGAACCAGCTTATCCGAGGATGGATAAACTACTTCAAAATCGGGAGCATGAAGGTGCTGTGTGAACGCCTGGACAGTAGTATACGCTATCGCCTGCGGATGTGTATATGGAAACACTGGAAAACGGCGAAGAACAGGGCAAAGAACTTGATGAAACTGGGAGTACCACGGTGGGCGGCATACAACGTTGCCTACTGTGGGGACCGCTATGCGAGGCTTGCCCACAACGGCTGGGTGCACAAAGCCATTAGCAACGAAAGGCTAGCCGCATTCGGGCTAGTTTCCATGAGTAACTATTATGCCGAAAGGCGCGTCAAATGTTAAGTTGATTGAACCGCCGCTTGCGGAACCGCATGAGCGGTGGTGTGAGAGGTAGGAAATTCCTCAATCAGAGGAATTTCCTCCTATTCGATTACTGAATGATGAATGTTTACATTTATTTCATAAATTACAGATTGCATATTTGCTATAAATAAGATACAATCAAATAAATACTACTTTTGTATTTTGGATTTTAATTTTGAATGGAGCTGAAGACTATGGGGCGAAAAGCCTATTCGGAACAGGAACGGGAGCAAGTGCGGACTGCTCTGCTGACTACTGTGATCCAGTGTATTGTGGACCGAGGACTCATCCACAGCAGTATTGATGTCCTATGCAAAAAAGTAGGCATCTCCAAGACCTTTTTCTACACCTTTTTTCCCTCCAAAGAAGAACTGGTGTTGGAGGCACTTCGATATCAGCAGCCCAAGCTGCTGCAATATGCCAGGAAACTGATGGGAGATCCTGCCCTCAGTTGGAGGGACGGTGTTCGAACCTTTTTAGAAACCTGCGCTTACGGTGAGAAAAAGGGGATCGCCGTATTGTCCATTGAAGAAGAACAGGAGATTTACCGCTGCCTCTCCCAAGAAAATTTCCAAGCCTTCCGTGACGATCAGACGAAATTATTCCGTGATCTGCTTGTTATTTTCGGTCTTCCTGTGGACTGTATAGAACCCCGGCTATTTGGCAACCTTGCCCTGTCCATGATGATGGTCTACAAGGCAATTCCAAACACCATGCCCTTCCTGTTTCCGGAGATGGCGGAGGATATGGTGGAATTTCAAATCAACGCCCTGTTGGATGAAATGCAGCGGATAAAAGAAAGAGTAAACAGAGTGAAAGAAGATGCACAGAAATAACCAACACCTCCCCGTAAGGGTACAACGCAACTCCATCGTTCAGTTTTTGAAAAAGGCTGATTTTCTGAAACCGGCTGCTGGTTCTGTGCGGCTTTTTTGCCCTGCGTCATCCTGTCCAAGTGGCAGGGTGTCGCAGGGCGTTTTTCTATCATCTGAAAGGAGTCGAAAAATATGAGTCTGAAATATACCTGTCCCGGCTGTGGGACCCCTTTGGGCTATGACGGATTGTGCTGGAAATGCAAGTGTGAGCAAGAGCGAAAAACTGCATTGGCCTGGACGCCGGAACAGATTGCTGCAAAGCAGAAAAACCTGATCCAGAACATCCATCGGCTTGCTGATATGGAGGACCCCGAATGCACCGACTTCTGGCAGCTGCTGGGTTACCGGGACGCCATCACCCCGGAAATCCAGCGGGCGGCGCTGGCCGCAGGGGTGTTCTGGCCCTGTGAGATCTATTATCACGCTCCCGCTGATGTGGGGGAGGGCCTGATCCACGCGCTGCTGTCCACAGAGGATTCCAGTGAAGCGTCCAACCTGATGTGCTGCCTTGCTTTCCAGGGCGATGGCCGGGCACTGGAAACGCTGTTGGAACTGGAGAATCATC
>OLGO01000340.1_pt1 | contig 48730 bp, 36 predicted proteins | sample 1605861 | NCBI WGS metagenome assembly OLGO01 (sample SAMN03283253) | human gut metagenome | biome: human-associated habitat; material: feces | host: Homo sapiens | place: USA | collected 2013
ACTACACCAACACCTGCATCGACGAGCACGTGCGTGAGCGCATGCAGTACCACCTGCAGCGCATCCAGGACGGCTCCTTCGCCAAGGAGTTCATCGAGGACCAGGACGCTGGCGCTCCGAAGTTCAAGGCTCTGCAGGAAGAGTACGGCAACGTCCGCATCGAGACCGTCGGTCCGAAGCTGCGCGCCATGTTCTCCTGGAACAACGGCAAGGATGACGACGCTGATATGGCCACCTTCACCGGCAAGATCGCCCGTGGCTGATGTGGCTCATTCGGCTAATCGCTGAGTCTTTTACAAGACCGCTGCCCTTACGGGTGGCGGTCTTTTTTGTATGTTCTGTCGCATATTGTTCTAGGATAGATATGTACGGTTTCTTACGGTTTTTCTATAGGAAGAGATGTCATGGTCACTGCGACTGGTCCCGCACCTGGTTCTGAAATGACAACGTCGGCTGAACCTACCGAAGACCGTAGCACGTCAGGAGTTCTGCACGTCGCCGCGATTTTCGCCTCGCATATGGTGTTGCAGCGTAACAAGCCCATCGCCGTGTTCGGCGCGCTTGATGCCGATTGCGCCGGACTTGAGGTTTCCGCGGAAATCCGCGATTTCGATGGTTCCGTGATCGTGCAGGCGCATGCGTACGCCTCCAAAGAGATCAAGAACGGTTTTTCACCGTGGCGCGTCATGCTGCCGGCACAGCCCGAAGGTGGCCCTTACACGTTGCGCGTCACCGCAGGCAACGATTTCATCGAATATTATGACGTGCTTATCGGCGAAGTATGGCTGGCCGGCGGTCAAAGCAATATGGAACTTGAATTGCGCAACAGTGAAGACGCCGAGGAAGCCCTCGATAACTGTGCCGATCCGTTACTGCGCTTCTACAATGTGCCGAAAACCGGTGTGATCAATCGCAACGCCGAACATGCGGCAAGCTGGCAGGAATCATCGCCTGAAAATAGTGGCGTAATGAGTGCGGTAGCGTACTATTTTGCGCGAAAACTGCGTGATGAACTTGATTCCGACCTTCCGATCGGCATTATCGACTGTTATATCGGGGGTACGTCGATCAGTTGCTGGACGAGCGAAGATGCACTGAATTCCAGCGAATCCGGACGCGGCTATCTTGCGCGCTATGAGCAGGCGATCGCAGGTAAAACGCAGGAACAGTTCGATTTGGAGTACGGCGAATGGCAGTCGCGTTCTGATACGTGGAATGCGTCGATCGCAGCCGCCCGCGAAGACGATCCTGATGTGACGTGGGATACGCTGACCCAACAGTATGGCGAATGCCCGTGGCCGCCGCCGATGACGCCGACCTCGCAGTGGCGTCCGTCAGGCGCGTTCCATGCCATGCTGGAGCGCATTGTGCCTTACTCCTTGGCGGGATTCCTATGGTATCAGGGCGAGGAAGACGAGCCGTATTGCGGATCCTACCGTGAGTTGCTGGGCATGATGATTGGTGAATGGCGTGCGCTGTGGAGCGAAAGCCTGCCGTTCCTGATCGTGCAATTGCCGCAGTGGATTGACAAGAAGGTCGACGAGGGCGACGGCGATCCGATGCTGTGGCCGGTGTTGCGCGAGGCCCAGTGGGATGCCGCGCAGTCCATCGACAATGTGTTCGCCATCTGCACTATGGATTGCGGCGAATACAACAACATTCATCCGGTTGATAAACGTACACCGGGCGAGCGTCTAGGCAATTGTGCGCTTCGCCAAGTGTATGGTATGAGCCGTATTCCGGTGTATGGGCCGACTGTGCTGGGTTTCCGCTGCGACGAAGGCGGCCGCGTACGCCTGTTCTTCCGGTACGCGCACGGCCTGCATTTCAGCGGTACTACGCCCGACAGTTTTGGTGACGAGTTCGCCAAGAGCCTGCCTTCGCTGGTGCGTCTGCCGGAACGTTCCGGTTTCGAGCTTGCCGGTGCCGATGGTGTGTTCCATCCGGCCTACGCCGCGATTTTCGTGGATTGCGATATTGACGATCTGGTCAACGCAAAGGTCAACGTGGTCGATTACAACGCCACGGAATTCGGTATTCCGATCAACAGCCGCAGTATCGGCACGATTACGTTGGCCACGCCGGAAGTGCCAGCGCCGGTGATGATGCGCTACGCATGGCGTAGCTGGGGTCCGGCACCGTTGTTTAATGACAATAATCTGCCTGCTCACCCATTCAAGCTGGACCTGACCGATCACACCGACTCTGATCACGCTGAATAATCACGTTAGATAGTTGCGTTGAACGGCTGCGTCACATGATTGTCGATAGTTGACGATGAATAGCGTGCGATTGCTGTGCTTATAGTGTGCTGCAATCGCACGCTTTATATTGCGATTGAAGTCCTGCTGATCGCACGTCAGTCAAATACGAATCAAATACCAGTCAAATAAAAAATCGTTGAAAAATCAACGTTTCTGCGATTTATGCCACCAAAATCGCAGAAACGAATCAAATAAAATGCGCTGCACTGCGAGCGCATAGGCTATTGCCAGAGGTCCGGGCCGAATGATTCCAGGTATGCGGTCAGTTCGGCGGCCATCTGTTCGTCTTCCGGAACGCGCGGATGGCCATCCGTGCCGCAACCATTGCGTGAATACAAGAAATGTTTTACGTGAAACTCGCCCTCAGTGCCGCGGCCGTTGCCGTGGAAGATGGCGTGGAACTTACCGTCACAGCCAAGAGCTACGTGCGCGACCTGTTCTGCATGGCAGATAAGGTCGACGCGAAGGCTTCGGTGGCCGAGGGCATGGTCTCGCTGCTTCCGGGCGAAAGCGTCGTGCTGCATATCGCCACTGCCGATGCCGCAGCGCTTGCCGCTCCGGGTGCGTTCGCAGCCGCCAACGTGCCGCGTTCCGCCAACGATCCGAAGCGCGAATGGTGAGCTTCCGCGAGTACGCCGTCTACTGAAGCGGTAGAAGAGTGGATAGAGGACTACTGAAATTTCAGTTGACGTGTTCGGTTGAGTAAAAACATAAGTTGAAGCGCCGCCAACCTTAAGAAACGAAAGTGTTGTGAACGCTGACTTTTCAAGAGGTTGGTCGGCGCTTTTACTGTACGATGTAGATGAACCGTTTAAGTTGTGATTTAAGTTAAGAAGAAGGACACGGACATGCCTATTCAAAAAAGCAAGGTGACGATTTTTGACGTTGCCAAGGCTTCGGGAGTCTCTAGTAGCGCCGTTTCGTATGCGCTCAACGGCAAGTCTGGTGTTTCCGATGTGACTCGAGACAAAGTGTTGAAGGTCGCACACGAACTGGGATGGAAGCCGAATGGCGCGGCACAGGCGCTGGCCAAGGCGAAGACGCAGCGCGTGGGTCTAGTGCTGGGTTACGACCCGAAGCTGCTTTCCGTCGAATCCTACATGATGGAACTTATTTCCGGTCTTGGCGCCGAGCTGGAAAAATACGATTATTCTCTGCTGGTACGCATGGCCGTGGGTGAGGACGCGAAGCTTTCGATCATCGATGATTGGATTGCTACTGGCAACGTCGACGCCATGCTGCTCGTCAATGTCGAGCTTGGAGACCCTTGCGTTGCCTTGCTTGAGGAGCATGAGGAGATGCCGGTGCTTGCCATTGCCGATGCCTCCGTGGTTGGCAATCTGCCGAGTCTGTCAAGCGCCGACGCCGATGCCGTGCGCCGAGCGGTGCGATACCTGTATGATCTCGGGCATCGTCAGATCGCCCGCGTCGGCGGTCCCGAATCGCTTGCGCACTCGTATATTCGCGATTCCGCCTTTGCGGACGTCGCTTCCGAGCTGGGCATGCGTTATCGTTGCCTGCACACCGACTACACGCCGGAAACCGGTCGCGAGGCCACGAAGCGCCTGCTGGCGTTCTCTGAGCATCCGACGGCGATCATCTACGACAATGATGTGATGGCGTTGGCTGGCCTTGGCGTGGCAGCTTCGCAAGGCATCAAAGTACCGGAGGAAATCTCCATCATGTCGTGGGATGATTCCCTCATGTGCACCGCGGCGTATCCGAACCTGACCGCCATGGGCCGTGACGTGGTCGATACCGGTAAGCAGGCCGCCGGATTGCTGCTCAAGCTGATCGGCGGCGAGCGTGTGGGGCATCTGATGGAAGGGCCGTACGAATTGCGTGCCCGCGCTTCGACCGGTCCCGCTCCGGCAGCGGAATAAGATGCGATGATGAGTTAATGCGATGATGAATTAAAAAATTGCGATTGCGCATTTGCTGCGCCCCGACAAGGGCAGGATGAAAGCGAGCAGCGAGCCGATCGCGGCGATCGCCGCAAGGGTTACGCCATACAGGATTGCGACGGTGTTGCCGGACTGCTTCGACAGGTACCACAGGTCGAACGGCGCGAGTCCCCAGAACAGCCCGGGAATCGCGGATTGGAAATCAAAATCTGAAATCTGAAATCGTAATCTGAAATCAAAAAGCGCCCGTGCCCCTCGCTTGAGGCATGGGCGCATTGTTGCCTTACGACTTCAGGCGCGCTTCTGTGTGATCTGATAGGCGGCGAACAGCACGACCAGCCAAATCACGCCGGCGACCACTGCGATGCGATAGCTTGCGGAGAAGCACATCAGCACCACGACCAGCAGCATGAACGCGATCACCACATACGGCGTCACCTTGGCGAACGGCAGCTTGAACGCAAGTTTGTCAAGTGCTTCCTGGCCCTTCAATCCCTTCAAATCATTCGGACCGTCGCCGGCGGCGACAACGCGACGGAACTTAATTTCCGTAAGCATAATCATGATCCAATTAATCGCAGCGGCAATCGTGGCAATCGACATCAAATAATTGAACGCGAAATCAGGCCACACGAACACCACCACCACGGCGATCGCAATGATGATGGCCGACGTGATCACACCCCCGACCGGAACGCCGCGCTTGTTCAGGCGGCCCAGATACGCGGGCGCATTGCCCTGCTTCGCCAACGAATACAGCATGCGCGAGTTCGCGTACAGGCCGGAGTTGTACACGCTCATCACGGCGGTCAAGCACACGAAATTCAGAATGCCGGCGGCCGCATGCACGCCCACCGAGTCGAAAATCTGCACGAACGGGCTGGAATTGCCGTCGATCGTGCTCCACGGCACCACGGCCATAATCACGCCGAGCGCGCAGATGTAGAACACGAGAATACGCCAGATAATGCCGTTCGTGGCCTTCGGGATGGTGGTGCGCGGATTTTCGGTTTCGCCCGCGGTGATGCCGATGAGCTCGGTGCCGCCGAAGCTGAACATCACCACGACCAGCGCCATCAGCAGGCCGGTCCACGTGCCGTCCGCATTGCGAGACATCAGGCCATGCGGCAGGAATCCGCCGTCAACGGTAAACCAGTTGGCGAACGACGCGCGAATGCCCGAAGCGGTCGGCACATTCGCGATGATCACATACAAACCGCCGAAAATCATGGCAAGCACGGCCACGATCTTGATGATGGCGAACCAGAATTCAAATTCGCCGAACTTGTTCACGCCCATAAGATTCAGCGCCGCGATGGCCACCAGGAACACCGCCGCCGACACCCACTTCGGAATGTTCGGGAACCAGTAATTCACGAACGAGCCAACCACGGCCAACTCCACCATGGCCACGAGCACGTAGTTGAACCAGTAATTCCAGCCGGAAATAAAGCCGGCTCGCTTCGACCAGTACTGCGTGGCGTAATAGCTGAACGCGCCCGCCTTCGGATCCTCGACCGCCATTTCGGACAGGGCGCGCACGATCAGGAAAATCGCCAGACCGCCGATCAGATAGGCGAGCAGAATGGCCGGGCCCGCCAGCTGAATCGACTCGCTGGAACCATAGAACAGGCCGGTGCCGATCGCGCCGCCCAATGCGATCAATTGAATATGACGATTCTTCAAAGACTTGCGCAGCGTCGGCGGAACCGGCACATCGTCGGTTTCGCGCGGTTTCTTCGCAACGGTTGCGTCGCTCATGAATGCTTCCTCTTCTTGGGTGCCTCGGCAATATTCGGCAAAAGCTTGCGATCTTGGCGATGTTGCGTTCGGCAGTAGTGGTAGGTGACGCGCCTATGGTTTTTGGTATGGCGCGTCTTCCCCGATTGTAGCTGTAGCGCGTGGATTCGGTTTCATAGTGTTCAATAGTTCGATAGTTCAATAAAATGAAGGTTTTGGGAGCAATGGTTGGTGCTGCTTGAGCGCTACGGGCTGGAGGTCGTCATGGCATTCATCAAAGACATGGTGCGTATGTGGTTGCATGCGTGGAAGCGATTCATCTCCATCGCACTGATCTCGTTGCTGGGCGTCGCCGTGCTTACGGGCATTTACGCGGGTTGCCGAGACGCTTTTCTTGCGACGGATCGTTTTTTCGACACCCAAGGATTGCACGACATTCAGGTGTTGTCGACGGCCGGATTGACCGATGACGATATTGCCGAGCTCCGTAAGATTTCCGGTGTTGCGAAAGTGCAGGGCGAACGTTCGCAAACCGTGACCGTCGATTTGAACGGCAAAAAAACCGTGACCATGCAGGAGATCGGCACGAACGGCATTGACCAGCCGTATCTGCAGAGCGGACGCATGCCGGAGAAGTCCGGTGAGATTGCGGTGACGCGCAAATTCATCAAGGATTCCGGATATAAAAAGGGCGACCATATTACGGTGACACCGCAGGATTCGGCGTCTTCTTCTGTGTCCGATTCTGCAGAATCGGACAACCAAACGGGCGAAAACGGGTCCCAGATGTCCGATTCTGCAGAATCGGACACGCAGGATGGCAAACGTGCCGCACGGGTGACCGATTCTGGTGAATCGGACAATCAGGCACCGAGCTTCCCCACCGAACTGACTATTGTGGGCGTGGTGCTTGACCCGCAGGATCTCACCAATCCAGACGGCTATTCGGGTACGAACGCATTCCGTTCCTCCGCCACCAGCGACTACACGTTCTTTGCGCCGTCCGACGGTGTGACCGGCAGCATGTACACGGCCGTCACCATTCTCGTGAAAGGCGCCGCCGACAAGGACTCGTTCAGTGACGTGTACGACGACACCGTCAGCGAAGTAGCTGACCGCATCGACGGCACGGTGCGAACCAATCGCCAGAAAGCGCGTCATCAGGAACTACTCGACGCTGGAACCAAACAAATCGACGAGGCGAAAGCGCAAACCGACAAACAGTTCGCCGCAGCGCAACAGCAGATCGACAGCAATCGCAGCCAGCTCAATCAGCAAATCGACCAAATCGTCAATATGCAGGCGGGCGCGGCTGCAGGATCCCTCGACGAAACAACCCGTGAAACACTACGTGAAACGGTAATTGCCGCAAGCCCGCAATTAGCGGAAGCCAAAGCGCAACTCGACCAGGCGCAATCGAAATTGGACCAGCAGAAAAAAGACACCGAACGGACACTGCAATCCAAGCAAAACGAGCTGGAAGACAGCATTCCGCAAGTGCGTTGGTATGTGCAGGACCGGTCGCAAATCGGCGGATTCAGCTCGCTGAAATCTGATCTGGAATCCATCCAATCGCTGGGCAACGCATTCCCGATCGTGTTCTTGCTCGTGGCGGTGATGATGAGTCTGACCGCCATGGCGCGCATGGTCGAAGAGGATCGCGGGCTGATCGGCACATACACAGGGCTCGGCTACGGGCGTCTTGCGGTCGCCTCACGATACCTGTTGTTCGCGCTGTTCGCCTGCCTGATCGGCGGTGGACTCGGCCTGATCGCAGGCTTCCTTGGCATTCCGGCGTTCCTGCTCGTCGTATTGCGAGGCTTGTATGTGATGCCGGACGTACGCTTGGCATACGACTGGCTGTACGGAACGGCCGGAGTCGCGCTGTTCGTGGTCGGCGTGCTTGCCGCAACCGTGTATGCGTGCGCGCAGGAAATGCGACAGAAGCCGGCCAGTCTCATGCGTCCGAAAGCGCCGCGTGCAGGATCGCGCATTCTACTGGAGCGTATCAAGCCGTTGTGGAATCGCATGAGCTTCCTCGGCAAAGTCACGGCGCGCAACATTTTCCGTTTCAAATCGCGTCTGATCATGACGGTCGGCGGCGTGGCCGGCTGCACCGCGCTGATTGTGTGCGGACTTGCGATCAACGACACCGTTGCCGCATTGGGCGCGAAACAGTATCAGGACGTGTATCAGTACGATTTGATGGTGGTCGCGAACGATGATGACGCTGATGCGATGCGGCAGAAAGTCGCTTCGGATGGTCGCGTCACGTCGAGCATGGACGTGCGCGTTGAATCGGGTGATTTGACCGGCGATTCGGGGAGCGAAAGCATTCAGCTGGTTGCCGTGCCCGACAGTGAACGCAGCGAGTTCGGCAAGATGGTCACGTTGCAGCTGGTGCGCTCCAGTTGGGTGGATGGTGCGGCCGATACGGTAAGTCTGGGCGATGACGGCGTGATCGTATCGCAGTCCGCGGCAAGCGCGATGGGCGTCAAAGCGGGCGGTATGGTAACGCTGACCAACGGTGACGATATGCAGGCCGAAGCGCATGTCAGCGCGGTGATCCGCAGTGTGATCGGATCGGACGTGTATGTGAGCGAAACCTATTATCGCCAGCTGTTCGATACTGCTGCATCCGGCACGTCTTCCGCATCTTCCGCGTCCGATTCTGGAGAATCGGACAATCAAAACGGCGAATCCGGTACCTCGAATGGCGCATCGTCAAACGGCCAACAACTGGTGTGGAACGCCATGTATGCGAAGCTCAAAGGTTCAGGCGAATCCCATGCCGCCTATGCGGAAAAGCTGGAAGACGACGATGCGGTCATGAAAGCCGTGAGCTGCGCGCACATGGCGGAAAGCTTCAAATTCGATCTGATGGGTGCGGTGGTCGCGCTGATCGTGGCGCTCGCGGGCGGGCTCGCGCTCGTGGTGTTGTTCACGCTCGCCAACACCAACGTGTCAGAACGTGAACGCGAGATGGCCACGCTCAAGGTGCTCGGATTCTTCGACAAAGAGGTTCACCACTATGTGAACCGTGAAATGATGGTGCTCACCATGATGGGCGTGGTGCTGGGCTTGCCTCTCGGCCGTTTCGTCGGCGGATTGCTGACGGCTGCGTTGAATATGCCCGCACTGTATTTCGAAGTGGAATGCACGCCGTTGAGTTATGTGATTGCGGCCGGCGCGACCATGGCTTTCGCGCTGCTCGTGCAGTTGTTCGTGAATCCGGTGTTGGATCGTATCGACCCGATTAGTTCGCTCAAATCCGTCGAATAGGCGCATGTCTGAATGTCCGATTCTCCAGAATCGGACAACTAGACGGGTAAAAGTGCGTTACGGTTGTCCGTTTCTCCAGAATCGGACACTTAGAGTGCCGGAAAGGCTCGGATTCGCGTTTCAGTTCTTCGGATAACGGTAGTTGTGTGGCAGTTGCGTGGTGAGCTGCGGGTCCAGGCCGAGTTCCTTCAACTGCCGGTCGATTTCGCGGCGCGCACGTTTCACAAGTTCGGCTCGATATTCATCGCCATGTCCGGCATTGCTATGTGCCGCATCGCCATGTCCCATCGTTCCCATCTTCTCCAGTGCGTCCAATGTTTCCGCCATACGCTTGAGCCGGTCCTGATGGTGCAGCAGCGCACGCACCTGCGCATGTTCGTGCACGATCGTCCGCCAATCGGATGGTGTGTGTGCAATCTCCCGAACCGCGGTGACCGGATGTACGTCGGCCACCTGATATGTGATCGAGCCAAGCAGTGGCATTAGGAACACCGTAATCGCGCCGGCTGCGACCAGTGTTGACGCGGTGTCGCCTTGCATGGTGCCGACCTTCACCGCCAGTGACGTGACGGCGACGATGATCGGCAGCGCGGTCGTGCAATACAGCGCTACGGTGACGCGATGATGCGATGACAGCGGATTCTCGCGTTTGTCGAGCGATAGCGCAACATATACGGGCACCGCGCGAATCAGCATGAGCATTACGATGAACGCGACGAGCAGCGCGGGTCGGCCTGCCACGGCGCGCACGTTGATCGCGGCTCCTGACACCACGAAAAACACAGGAATAAGGAATCCGTAGCCGACGCCTTCCAGCTTCATTTCCAGCGACTTGCTGCCGTCGGGGATGATGTAACGCAGGATGAAGCCTGCGGCGAACGCGCCGAGCACCGCGTCAAGTTCGAACAGTGCAGAAATGGTGACAAGGAAGATGAGCAGGAATGTGGTCAGTCGCATGAGCGTTTGCGATGACGTGTTCGCGTTTTCCGTAAGGAAACGGTACAGGCGATGGCCGGTTTTCAGTGCTTTCGTGGGTAGCATTGCGCACAGTAGACAGATGGTAAGGAACGCGCCGAGCACGAGCATGGTCTGCCAGCCGGTTCGGGTGGATAGCAGGATGGCCATGGCAAGGATTGGTCCGAGTTCGCCCCACGTTCCGTACGAGATGATGGCGTCGCCGATGGGGGTGCCTTCGAGGTTGCGTTCCTTGAGAATCGGCATGAGTGTGCCGAGAGCGGTGGTGGTAAGTGCTATTACCGTGGCGATGCCGTTGATGCCTTGCTTTGCGAAGAATGGAAGCAGGGTCACGACGAGTCCGGCGAGCCCCAAGGTGATGATCCATGTGACAAGGCCGACTTTGCCTTGATGTCCGGCGAGTCGTTTCGGGTCGATTTCATAGCCGGCGAGCAGGAATAGGAACGCCATGCCGAGCTCGCTCAAGAGTTTCACGGCGTCGTTCACCTCGATTACGCCCAGTCCGTACGGACCGAGTGCGGCTCCGGTGACGAGCAGCAGCACAGTTTGTGGAATGAACCTTCCTGGAATCAGCTGCGCCACAATCGGGCTGACGGCCGCCACCGCCATGATGATAGTCAATGAAACGAGCTCTTGCGTCATGTTTCTAGCCTAGTGAGTCTGCATGACGGTGTTCGAGGACGTGATGCCCCATGATGAGCCAAAGGGCACTCTGGGGCAAGGTTAAGTTTTTGTAAATTTTATGGGGGGGGGGTAATTCTATGAGCGTTACTATCTGTGCAAAATGGCGGAACTGTTTTGTTTTGAAGATGGAACTCCTTCTTTTCATTGGGGGAAGGGTGGGCTTTATTCGAGGGTTTTAACGAGGGTGCCAATGGGAAAGCTCCGATACGATTCTGAACCAAGCTGTTTAGGCAATATAGGGGGAGGGAAGAATGGTTGATGGAAAATTCACCGCAAAGGAGCGCGCGTATTTGGCCAGCCTTCCCGCAGTGGAAAGCGTGAGCGCGTCGCGTATTCGATATTCAGACCATTTCCGAGTGGAAGCGATGTGCCGTTATAACGCCGGTGAATCACCGTCAGCCATTTTCCGTGAAGCGGGGCTTGATCCGAAACTGATCGGCTACAAGCGTGTGGAGCGGTGCATCGCGCGCTGGAAGCAGCAGGAACGTGATGAGCGTCGAAAGGGAAAAGGGGCCATGAATCATTATCTGCAGGATGTTGAAGACGATTTGTCGATCGCCGAACTGCAAGGGGCTACGCACGAAGGGGAGACGAATGATCCAACTGAAGCCGACGAATCGCAGAATATGGCGGCGAAGCTTGCTCAGGCGCAACTGACCATCAGCAAATGCGACATGCTCATCGCCAAGCAAGCGTTGCGTATCGACGAGCTGGAACGTGTGCTGCGGAAGTTCATCCAGTGATGGACATGCGGCAGCAGCAGCGCGGTCGGGAGCCGTCTTTCGAAGAAGCCGTCGACATTGCCGATGAGGTGCGGCAGTGGCGCAGAGAACGTAGGAAAGTCATTGCCATGCGGGTGGTTGCGGCGCTGCTGATCATTCTTGCGATAGGTATCGGTGGGTTTCCTACGTTTCTACAGTATCAGTCGGCGCGGGAGCTACGGAATACGTCGGACCGGTCCGCGCAGGCGGTTGCCGGCTGGCCTTACCCCCAGGCTGATGAGGCGTTTGCCGCGGCCAAAGCATATAACAGGCGGCTTGCGGCTTCGGGGCAGCCGATTCTCGGCGAGGCTCAAGACCCGTTCTCCCAAGTGCAGGGCAGCTCGCAGTCCAGTGAATCTGGTGCTGCGGAATCAAATAGCGCCAGTGCGAAGGATGCGGAATATCAAAGTTTGCTCGATTCGGGCAGCGGCGTGATGGGCACCATCCGCATTCCGAAGATTTCCGTACGTCTGCCGATCTACCATGGCACGTCGCAGTCGGCGCTCGCATCCGGATCCGGACATCTGTATGGCAGCAGCCTGCCGGTGGGCGGGCGGAGCACGCATGCGGTGATCACCGGCCACCGTGGGCTGGTCGAGGCGATGATGTTCACGCGCTTGGATGAGATGCACGTCGGCGACTACTTCTACATCGAAGTGATGGGCCGTACGCTCGGCTACAAGGTGGATCGCATTTCGGTGATCGAACCGAATGACACCTCGAAGCTGAAGATTGTGCCCGGCGAGGACCGGGTGACGTTGATGACCTGCACACCGTACGGGGTGAACACCCACCGGTTGCTGGTTTCGGCGGTGCGTTCCGCGATTCCTGGAGTGGTTCCCGAGGAACAGAATGCGGCAAAGGACGCGCGATTGATTGCGATTGCGGTGTCGGCTGGCGTGCTTGTGTCGGGGATGCTGCTTGCCTGGCTGCGTAGACGGCCATGGCATATTCGCAGACATGCGGCTTGGTGGCCGAAACGTGGCTAGCTGTTGCGTTGGCATGCTGAGGCGACATCCGTACGGTTGCGGACATGTGAATAATGTTGCCCCGTCGGACGTCGGGCTTATGTGAATTTCGGGTAGCGCAGATAGCTGAAAACGTTGTTATCACTTGGTTTCGAGGCTATTTCATACCCCCGAATCTCCCGCGCTTAGGGTGTACATATCCATTCCCTTTTCCTTTTATTGTTCAAAATTGGAGCGCCGGAAGTGTATCCGCGTCGGCTGGATGCGTGACTGGTGATGAAGATGTGAATCGTGCACATGCACACGGTGTGTAAGGGGAGGTAGCAGATGAGGCATACGCGAATACAACAGGCAAAGCCCGAGAGGAGCTTTGCTGAACGAATAGTCGCCGTCATCGTTGCGATCGCCATGCTCGGCGGCATGGGCTACGCCACCACTTCCGCCGCGATGGCGGATGATACCGAACAGACCTTGGAACAACAGGCCGGCATCAGCATGGGCCTGCATGATTACAATCGCAATACCATCAATGATGGTCGTACCGTGGGTGAGACAAGTCATGGCACCACCGTGGATTCCAATGTGGAACCGGCGAGCAACACGACCATCGCCAAAACCGCAGGTGGAGACAGCGAGGATCTGGGTGCGCCCACCCATCGTAAGTACATCAGGGACAATGGCGACGGTACCTACTGGCTGAGTCTGGATGTGACTGGCGCATCCCGCGCGAGCACCGAGAAGAAGCATCAGCCGGCCGACGTGGTGCTGGTGATGGATTCGTCCGGTAGTATGGCAGGTCAGCGTTGGAATACGGCCACGGCCGCGGCCACCGCTTTGGCGCAGAAGCTGCTGACTTCGGAGAATGCTGCTTTGCCGGTTGACGAGCAGGTGCAGATGTCGGTGGTTGATTTTGATACCACTGCCAGGAACATGGAATTGGGCGGGACCTATTGGACGACGGATTCCGACAAAGTATCCACTTCGTTCAGCCAGATGGACGCAAGTTCTGACAATGGTGGCGGCACCAATTGGGAGGCTGCCCTTAAATCCGCGAATGGTTTGAGTTCGAATCGTGCGGGCGTGGCGAAGTACATCGTCTTCGTCTCTGACGGTACGCCTTCCTTCCGTAACAGCTCGATGGGTACTTATTGTTCAGGTTGGTCTGGTCGCAATCCTGAATGTGCCTATTACCAGGAAAATGATGTCTACGGAACGGGTAAGGGGGATCCCGGTGGCCGGAATTTCAATGCCGCGGTGAATGTTGCCAACAATCGCTCCGGTGCCGCTTTGTATGCGGTGAGCACGGGTTCCGAGGCGAACGAACAAATGAGCAAGTTCGCCAATACCATCAATCCGAAGGGCACGTTCTTCGACGGCACGGATGAGGCGAAGCTGACTGCAGCCTTCGATTCGATCATCGAGGAGATCAATAGGAACTCCACATATCAGGACGTGCTGATACAGGACACCCTGTCCGGATATGCCGTCGCGACTGACTCGCATGGAGGTCAGGGTGCGTTGACGGAAATGTCGGCCCAAAGTGAAGACGGCGATGATGTGACTAATACCGATCCTGCGGCCAAAACCATGCAGGTCCACTACGACCAGACTTCCAAAAAGCTGGAGCTGTCGTTCCCGCAGGGTACCAAGCTGAGCCAGAATGTGACATATACGGTGAGTGTGTTAATCAAGCCGTCCGATGAGGCGTACCAATATTTCATCGAGCATTCCGGCAACTATCCTGATACCGGTGATCACGATACTGATGCTGAGGGGAACGAGACCAGTTCCAATAAACTGGGCTTCTTCTCCAATGCTGAGAATGAGGCGAACGTGCTCTACAAGGTGGTCACCGACGTCAACGGTGAGGAACAGGTCGGTGACCAGAAGAGCGCGGCCTACAGCCGACCGGTGATTCAGGTGAAAGTGCCCAAGCTCACGCTGGTCAAGGGCGTGGATAACACCAACGCGGGCGGCGACAGCAGCGAGTATGCGGCCAAACCTGAATACTGGAAGCTTTCCGCTTTGAAGAACAACGGCGCGTACGGCATCGACAACAAGACCCCGGACCAAGTGGTGGCTGCTGACGGCGTGGTAACCAAGAAGGCTGTCGGCCAGACGATGCTGGCTCCTGGAACCTATATGTTGAGTGAGACGGCGGACGAGTCCACACAGTACAAGTATTTCGGTGGATTCGCGGCATCTGACTGGACGTGTGCGGATGCGGAAGGTAAAGCCGTCAAGGTCATCAAGAGTTCCAATGGGACGCAAAAAGTGACCCTGAGCGGTGACGCTGAGGTGACCTGCACGGTGGTGAACACTGCGAAACCGGCTTCGCTGACGTGGCAGAAGGTGGACGAGCATAATCGGAGCAAGTATTTGGGTGGATCCGAGTGGACGTTGCAGGGGCCGGGAACCGATGGTGAGAGCGTCAAGGTGACCGACAACGGCGCAGCCTCCGGCGATCCGAAGCAGCTTGCCGACATGGATACTACGTCCGGTAACAACGGTGAGGGTTACCTGCGTGTGGATGACCTCAAGTGGGGTGAATACACGCTGACCGAGACCAAGGCTCCCGCCAACTACCATCTGCCCACCGGTAGTGCTGCAACGCATGCTGTGAGTGTGCTGCCCGACGCCAAAACGAATACCGACGTGGAGTTCGTTAAGGATGCGGGCTCAATCACAAATGAGCGCATTACCGTGTCGGCGCTGCCGTTGACGGGCGGGATGACGGATCGTCAGTGGCTGTTCGTCGGCGGTGTGGTCGGCGGGCTTGCGGTGCTGCTCATCGGCGCTGCCGGTGTGTGGAACGGCAAGAAGCGACTCGTCTGAATCGCTGTGCGGGGTCGGAACGTCTGCCAACTTGAAGGCGTTCCGACCGATAATCCAAGATTTGCGGATTGCGGGAGCAAGTTGGGTTCCCGCCTCCCGCGATCGCAGAAACAAGTAATCAAACAATAAGGAAGAGAGGATTCTCATGAAGATGAGGAAACTTTTCGCCGGCATCGCCGCCGCTGCGACGCTGCTCGGTGGCATGGCCCTGGGCGCAGTCAGCGCACAGGCCGATGACGCTGCTGGTACTCCGGTAACGGACGGAGCAACGTTCACGTTCACCGCTGAAACCGCTGAACAGCTGACCAACGCCAACCTGAAAGCATACAAGATTGGCGATTATGTTCAGTATGGTTCCGACGAGAACGTTGCTTACGGTGTGGTGACGAATTCTAAGAATAAGACTGCCGTTGACTCCGCGTTGAAGGCTGCCGGTGTGGATACTACGGATTCTGAGGTGGACCATCTGGCCGCAGCCCTGAATGCCGGCACTCTGGATGTTTCTCCTGCTCGTCCGTGGGCTTCTCCTGAGAAGACCCGTAAGTTTGCTAATGCTCTGGAGAGTGAAGGCAAACTAACTGCTGAGACGTCGTTCACTCTGGGCAGGCCAGTTCCTGCTACGAATGGTAGTGCGGATGCTAAATACACTGCTACCGCGACCCTGCCTGCAGGTATCTATGTGTTCATTGACTCTGCGGTTGCCACTGGTTCTGTGACCAAGGCCATCCCGATGATTGTCGCTTCCGGCACGGTCGACACCGAAAAGAAGGCCTTGACTGATCCGATTCAGGGCGCCAACACCGTGAACATGAAGAACACCAACAACCCCGAAAAGACAAAGGAAGTCAATAAGACTTCTGCTGCTATCGGTGACACTCTGATCTACACCCTTACCGGCGTTGTCGCGAACCCGGCTCCGACCGCGTTCAAGTTCACCGATACTCCGAGCAAGGGTCTGACCATCAAGGCTAGCAGCTTCCAGTTCTTTACGGAGGATGCTAATGCGAAGCGCCAAGCTGAACCTGCGAACAACTTCAGTGTTACCCTGACTGGTGATTTCACGGGTAATGGTACCGCATCTTTCGATGTCGAGGTGAAGAATCCGTCCGCTTATGCAGGCAAGAAGATTGTGGTCACCTTTGAAGCAGAGATCAATGACGAAGCTGATGTCGAGAATGGTGTCGTCAACAAGCTTGACAACTATGGCACCTCGGTTCAGGTCCCGACCACGTTTGGCAAATTCGAATTCACCAAGGTGGATCCTGATGGCAAAGGCATCGAGAACGTTACCTTCCAGGTAAAGGACGATGACACCACGCTGTACTTTGTGAAGCAGGGGGACGGTTTCTACAAGAAGGCTGCTTCTGCTGACACTCAGGGCGCAACTACTAATGTCAAGACTGGTGCTGATGGCAAGCTGTCTTTCACCGGTCTTGATAAGACCAAGACCTACACCGTCACGGAAACTAAGCGTGCTAGCGACGTCTATCTTGACATCAAGCCGAGCTTCACCGTGTCCTTCAACAATGACGCAGCTGTTCTGTCTAAGACCGCCACTTCCGATCCGTGGGGCTTGGTCGACACCACTGCCAAGACCGTGAAGAACGTGAAGTCCATCACCCAGCTGCCGCTCACCGGTGCTGCGGGTACCACGCTGTTCACTGTCGTGGCGCTGCTCGTGGCCGGTGCCGGTGTGACCGTTGCGGTTAAGAGCCGTCAGCGCATGCACTAAACTCACAAGGCGGTAACGCCAAAAGCTATGCAGGGGTCAATCCAACCGGGTTGGCCCCTTTTGCGTGCGCCCGCGACCCGACTATCCTACGGTCCGACCCAGCCCCGCGGGAACATCTGTGGGGTGTCATCCACATCAGATGAGGATATTTTTCGAGGGGACAGTGCGGATTGGTGTGACGTGTTGCAACAAGCTGAACCGTGGATGCGAGGCAGTCACAGACAGTCTCCGAAGAGAGGGGAAAAACGAGGGTATCGTACGGCAAGCGGGCCATAGAATCATAAAGCATATCCACGAGAAGTGAGCAATGGAGACACAGGACGGGAGGTATGCCGTGCGTGGCGGTGGAGTATTCAGCGATGAGGAGATTCAGTTGTTGCGGGAATTACCGGCGGTGGCGAATGTGACGCGTAATCGTATCACCTATTCCGATGCTTTCAAGCAGGTGTGCACCATCCGATATCTTGCGGGGGAATCTCCGACCAAAATCTTCCGTGAGGCGGGATTGCCACCGGAACTGGTCGGGTACAAGCGCATCGAACGCAGCGTGGCTCGTTGGAAGGCCGCCGCCATCAAATCAGTGAGCGGCAACGATCACCTGGATGACAGCGAGATCATTGCGCAGCTCGTTGAACGGTACAAGCGTATTTTTGTGACGAGGCGGAATCTTGACAATATGGCGTCCGGTGTTCCGGATTCGAGTGTTCCCGTTATGTCCGAAGGCGCTGTCGGCGCGCATGTTTCGATTGGCGCGCTCGACGGTGATGCCGCTGACATCATCATCAAGCAGCAGGCCCGCCGCATCGACGAGCTGGAACGCGTGAACGCCGAACTGCGCGGCCAAATCGCCGCCACCACCTGACCCAGACTATCGTTATGCCATACGCAAGCGAGAAAGTAGCGGTCAACCTCGTGAATCTGCCATATATAGGCGAGATAGGGCGGCAGGGGGGGTATGGCGAGGCGAAAATACGGGAATAAGGTGGTCGGATGGGCACGGTTGACCACAAACGGGATGCGCCAGTGCCGCAAAATCTGCGTACGTGCCCAAAAACAAAGCTTCGGCGGGCGCAATGTGCGGTTCGCGGGGTAGGGTAGTGAACATTATGACTTCCGAGAACACCAATTCCGCGGGCTCAAGCGCCGCGCACATCAAATCCGTCGAAAGCCTCGACCAGAGCAATGAAATGGAGCGAGGCCTGAAAAACCGCCATGTCCAGTTCATCGCCATCGGCGGCACCATCGGCACCGGCCTGTTCCTAGGCTCCGGCAAGTCGATCGCGCTGACCGGCCCGAGCATCATTTTCGTGTACATCGGCGTTGGCCTGATTATGTTCCTGCTGATGCGTGCCATCGGCGAAATGATGTACAGCGATCCTAGCCAGCACACGTTCATCAACTTCATCACGCGCTATCTCGGCCGCGGGTGGGGCAAGTTCGCCGGCTGGACATATTGGATCGTGCTCATTCTGACCGGCATGACCGAAATCACCGCCGTAAGCACATATTTCGTAACGTTCTTCGGCACATTCGGCATAGACCTGAACTCGTGGAAGTGGTTGATCGAACTGTGCTTCCTCGTAGCGCTCACCGGCATCAATCTGATTGCGGTGAAAGTGTTCGGCGAGGCGGAATTCTGGTTCTCCATGATCAAGATCACGCTGATCGTCGGTCTGATCGTCACCGCCATCGTGATGCTGATCATCGGCTTCAGCTACCCCGCCACGCACATCGAAGGCGTGGACGGCACGGTGTCGGGTGCCACGGTGAGCCTTACGAATATCACCGACGGCTTCCAGCTCGCGCCGAACGGTTGGATGAACTTCTTCATGAGCTTCCAAATGGTGTTCTTCGCCTACCAGCTCATCGAATTCGTGGGTGTCACGGTGTCGGAAACGCAGAATCCGCGCGAGGTGCTGCCGAAGGCGGTGAACGAGCTGATCATGCGTATTCTGATCTTCTACGTGGGCGCGCTGATCGCGATCATGGCTATTGTGCCCTGGCGTAACTTTCACGAGAATTCCGATGGCTCGTTCGGTTCGCCGTTCATCATGGTGTTCAAATATGCGGGTCTTGATTGGGCCGCCGCCCTGGTGTTCTTCGTGGTGATTACGGCTGCCGCGTCGGCGTTGAATTCGCTGATTTATTCGGCCGGTCGTCACTTGTATCAGCTTGCTTCGGATTCCGAGTCGCCTGCGATGGCGCGTTTGGCTGAGGTTTCCGACCACAAGGTGCCTGCGAAGGCGATCGTCGCTTCGGGTTGCATGATTCTGTTCTCCCCGATCATCAACGCGATTCCGGGTATTTCCGGCGCGTTCGTGCTATTCGCTTCGGCCGCCAGCGCTGTGGTGATTTTCATTTACGTGCTGACGATGCTCGCCCACCACAGGTATCGTCAGAGCAGCGATTTTCTACCGGACGGTTTCGTCATGCCCGCTTGGCAGGTGTTTGATTGGATTGCGATCACGTTCTTTGTGCTCGTGTATGTCACGTTGTTCCTGTCGACGGACACGATTGGTTCTGCGATTGCCGGTCTGATTTGGCTGGTTGCGTTTGGCGGATATTGCCTGCTACACGAACGATTCCAGAATCGCGATCTTAAGGAAGCCTTGCAGCAGTAACGTTTGCAGGTAACGCAGGATACAAGTAAGGGGCGTTTGCCGAACGTGAGTGCATCACGTACGTTCGGCAAACGCCCCTTTCAGCATGGTCTTTGCGCGAATCCCCATTACGGGATCCAGCGCAAATCAGCCGATGTAGTCGGCCTCGTTCGTCGGGCTGGACGGCACGGCATGATCTTCCGTAACCTTGCCCAAGCCAGACAAATACGCCTCGCGACCCGCTTCGATCGCCTTCTTGAACGCGCGTGCCATCAGCGGAATATTGCCGGCGGAAGCGATGGCCGTGTATGCCATCACCGCGTCCGCGCCCATTTCCATGGCTTCCGCAGCCTGGCTCGGACGGCCAATACCAGCGTCGATGATCACCGGAACATTGGAGTTCTTGATGATCACTTCAATGAAATCGCGTGCACGCAGACCCTTATTCGAGCCGATCATCGCGCCCAGCGGCATTACGCAAGCCGCACCCGCGTCTTCAAGACGCTTCGCCGCAATCGGATCGGGGAACATGTACGGCATGACCACGAAGCCTTCTTTTGCCAGCTGTTTCGTGGCTTTGATGGTTTCCTCATTGTCGGGCAGCAGATACTTCGCCTCATGTTCGATCTCCACCTTCACGAAGTCCGTCTGGCACACTTCGCGGGCGAGACGTGCAATACGCACCGCTTCCTCGGCATTGCGTGCGCCGGACGTGTTCGGCAGCATGGTGATGCCTTTCGGAATGTAATCGAGCAGATTGTTTTCGGTGGTACGGCAGCGACGCAACGCCATGGTGACGATCTGCGTGCCCGCGTTCTCAATGGTCGCCTTGATGAGGTTCAGATCGTAGCGGCCGGAACCGAGGATGAAGCGGCTCGTGAACTTGTGTCCGCCGAGGATCAACGGATCGGCGTCGCCGGTGGCGATTTCGTCATACGCGTGCGCATCCGGTTCCGGCAGCAGTGCGGTGTTCGTGGTGGTGCCGACCAGCTCGTCGAGCGTGGCGTTCGGTGCCGCCGCGAAGTCTTTTTCCGCGGTGGTGATCGTGTTTTCGGTGCTCATGGTTAATCCTTACTATGCGATTAGTGTCGTGTCATTCGTTGCGATTTGCGATTTGCGATTGCAATTGCAATTGCGTTTGTGTTTGCGTTTCGCTGTCAGGCGTCTTCTTCGCCGAGAATCAAGCGAGTGATCATATTGGCTTCATGGCAGGCGACCACACCCACGCGCGGTGCCATCAAACCTGCGCCCGGCACCGGAGCGGTTTCGCCGTCGCCGCAGAAGTAGAAATTCTTTGAAACGCGACGAGTATTCACCAAATTGGAGCTGCGGAATCCCGCCATTCCAGAAGCGCTCACCAGCTTCTTGTCCGGCAGATTCTCAAGCACGGCATTCACCAGCATCGTCTTGTTTTCCGGCACGTCGAACGCTTCGCAAATAATATCCTCATTGTCGAACAGTGTCGGCACGTTCTCGTCGGTCACTTTCACGGTATCAATGGTGATATCGATAAAAGGATTGATCTGACGCAAGTTACTGCGCAATGCTTCCGTCTTGTACTGCCCAAGATCCTTCAAAAAATACTGCTGACGATTCAGATTCGTCATATCCACGCGATCAAAATCAATCAAATGCAGGTGACCGACGCCAATGCGGGTCAACGCCACCGCAATGGTCGATCCGAGGCCGCCGCAGCCGCAAATGGCCACGTGCGCCGCGTCGAGCTTGTCTTGCGTGGCTGCGGTATGACGGTCGAGCAGGGCCGCACGGATTTCTTCGCGGCTGACGAGCGTGGTCGGGTCGGGCTGGTTGTCGAAAGCGTGCTGGCGGGCGTCGATCTGCGCCTGCGATGCGGATGGTTCAAAAGTCATGGTTGTTCTCGTATTCTCGTTTTCCGTTCGTGCGTTGTTTTTGCCGGGTTGGTTGTGTTTTGTATGTTCTTGCGATTGTTACGCGTGCATTGTGCCGGTCGTAATCGCAAGAAATTTTGAAAGTGGTTCAGCCGCCCTGCACGAACGTGACGATTTCCAACGTATCGGTGCCCTTGAGCTGCGTCTGCGCACGCTGGGTGCGAGGCACGATCTCACCATTGAGCTCGACAGCCACGCGGTCGGCGCGCAGGCCCTTGCTTTCGATCAGTTCGGCCACGGTGATCGGCGTGGCGATGTTCTCTTCCTTACCGTTGATGATCATTGCGGTTCCCTTCTGTGTCTGTCGTGACACATGCTTCCTGCACTCCAAATGTCCGTTTCTGGTGAATCGGACATCCGGAGGTTCATTGTTGGTCTTTAAATGTCCGATTCTGCAGAATCGGACACGCACGGCATCTATTTCAGTCCACGGATGTCCGTTTCTGGTGAATCGGACACGTAGGCGCTTGTTCGAGCCGCTTGTGCGTCCGTTTCTGCAGAATCGGGCACTCAAGGTTGGTACGAAAAAAGGGTCGCCGAAGGAACCGTACCCTATGAGGTGGTGCGCCCCTCCGTGACCCTAATCACGCGATATTCGGTTATCGCGAACGGAAGATGAGATACGTCTTGCGGCGTGAACAACCCGTCTCCTTACGGCGGCATTACCCGCATCAAGTCCTCGGTCGAAGCTCTATGAGCTCCCTCTCAGCCTTTCGGCTCCCGTTCGGTTGTGCCTTCATCTTCGCGCACGCGCCCGACAAGCTTGCGCCGGTTCACGTTGGGTTAGTCTTGATGTGAACATGTGCGAATCGGCTGAGTGCTTGCAAGGAAGGGGAAGATGATGATGGACGGCGAGTTGGCAGGATTTGCGATTCCTCGGCTTGGTATGGGAACGATGGCTTTGGCGATTGAGGGGCGCCCGGATCGCGATACCGCGATTCGTACGATTCATGCCGGTTTGGACGCGGGTGTTCGCTATTTGGACACGGCTTGGTCATATTATCTGCCGAGCGAGCCTGGCACCGGCACTGCGGAAGACCTTGGCTACGGCGAAAAGTTGGTGCGTGATGCGCTCACTTCGTGGAATGGCCCCCGAGATGAAGTGCTGGTCGCCACGAAAACTGGCTATCGACGCACCATGGAGGTCCCCGCTTTTGTTGCTCCTGTGTCCGATTCTGGAGAATCGGACACTCAGGGGCGGGATTCTGAGGGATGCAGCCGTCGGCCTGGCGAGGAACGCCAGCATTTGCAGGCGGCGGGCAGTCAATACGGGTGGATGGCGGATTCGCGCCCCGAAACCATGATTCGTGACGCCAAGGAGTCCGCGTTGCACTTGGGCGTCGATACGCTCGACCTGTTGTATTCGCATGGCCCCGATCCCGCGGTGCCTTACGAAGACCAATGCGGCGCGTTGAAGCAGCTGCTCGACGAAGGCGTGATCAAATATGCGGGCATCTCCCGTGTGAATAACGAGCAGATCGATCTTGCGCGCGGCATTATCGGCAGCGGCTTGGTCGCCGTGCAAAACCAGTTCTCGCCGTCGCATCCCGATCCGGAACATACGATGGAGCATTGCGCCGAATTGGGGCTCGCTTTCGTCTGTTGGTCGCCGCTCGGCGGATTCCTCGATACGTTCGATCAGAGCGCGTACGATCCGTTCCGCACGGTTGCCGCGCAACGTGGTTGCTCCTACCAGCGTGTGGTGCTGGCGTGGGAATTGACCCGTTACGAACGTCTGTTCACCATTCCCAGCGCTCGCAATCCGCAGGAAATCAACGATTCCTTCGCTGCAACGCAACTTCAGCTCACTCAAGAAGAGCTTGCGATGCTTCCTTGCTGATTATCGTTTCCTTTTTTGGGCGTTTTCCTGTACTTGCACGTTGCGATCGAAAAATGTTTACAGTAAAAGATATTATCGAGACATAACTGATGGGCATCGAATAAGGCGAGGTGAAGCGTGGGCTTCGAGCGGGAGTCGTTTGACAAGCTGATGAAAGTGGTCTGGGGTAAGAAGTCTCAGATGCAGCAGGCGATGTCGCGTGATTCCAAGGGCGAGCCATTCATTATTCGCGAGCTTGAGTTCAAGGGCGCGCAAACGCCTTCGCAGTTGGCTACCGCGTTGAAGGTCACGTCGGGCAGGATTTCCACGCTGTTGGCTGCGTTGGAAAAAAAGGGTCTGATCGAGCGTGAGGTCGATCCCAACGACCGACGCATTGTGCATGTGAATCTTACCGAGCAGGGGCGGGCGAAGGCCAAGCAGCAGCGCGAGGATATGCGCGACGCCGTCTGCTGGGTCTTTTCGCAGATGGGGGAGCGTCGCACGCGCGAATTCGTGGATCTTACCGAGGAATTTGCCACATACGTGACCATCTGCATCCCTGGCCAGCCCCGCCCCACCGCCGAAGAAGTAAAGCAAGCCTTCGCAAAAGCCGAATCTGAAGATCCTGCGTAGGGACTGCCTACCACGTAAGCGTGCGCCTCACATGTGCCGTTCGCGACTGTAAGCTTGGCCAAACGGCCTCGAGTGTGTCGCGAATGGTATATGTTGGCCGCGCGCGACCGAGCTGAGAAGAATCGCTCTCAGCAAATACACAGAAATATGAGATTGTCTTACACTATAAGTAATTAAATATCGTAAGACAATTCAATAGGACTTATGTAAATCATTAATCGCAATTCGATCAACTCATGTAGTTGATCCAACCAATCCATCAATCGCAAAAACTTCAAACGCAACACAAGAGAAGGAATCCAAGCATGTTCCGCATTATGCGATACCTCTCCAAAGCGGAGATAGGCCAGATGTTCATTGCACTGGTCAGCATCGTCGGGCAGATCTGGCTTGACCTGACCCTGCCGGACTACATGTCCGACATCACCACCCTCGTGGAAACCCCCGGCAGTGAAATGCACGATATTTGGATCGCCGGCGGCAAAATGCTGCTTATTTCGCTTGGATCGGCAGCATGCGCCATCATCACCGGCTATTTCGCGGCACGCATCGGCGCATCGTTCAGCCAGCGTCTGCGTTCCATGGAATTCCGCAAGGTAGAATCGTTCGGACCGGCTGAAATGAGCCGATTCTCCACAGCCTCGCTGATTACGCGTTCCACGAACGATATTACGCAGATTCAGATGTTCATCACCATGGGATTGATGATGATTGTCAAATCGCCGATTATGGCGGTTTGGGCCGTCTGCAAGATTGCGGGAGACGGTCTCGAATGGACGCTCGCCACCGGCATCGCGGTGGTGGTGCTGCTGGTCTCCATCACGATCCTCATGGTTCTCGTCATGCCGAAGTTCAAGTCCATGCAGCGACTGACCGATAACATCAACCTTGTGGCGCGCGAGAACCTCACCGGCCTGCGCGTGGTGCGCGCCTACAATGCCGAGGATTACCAGGAAGCCAAGTTCACCAAGGCCAACAAGGAACTCACCGACACCCAGCTGTTCACCAACCGTGCCATGGCCTTCATGATGCCGTTGATGAACACCATCATGAACGGTCTTATGCTTGCCGTGTACTGGATCGGCGCCTACCTGATCGACGCGGCCGACGCGGCCGACAAGCTCACCACCTTCTCCAACATGGTGGTGTTCTCCAGCTACTCCGTGCAGGTGATCATGAGCTTCCTGCTGATGAGCATGGTGTTCGTGCTGTGGCCGCGAGCGGACGTGTCCGCACAGCGCGTGCTCGAAGTGCTCGACACCGAACCGCTGATCACCGATGGCACCCGCAGTGATGCTGGCGAAGCAGGCAAGCAGGGCGAAATCGAATTCCGCAATGTTTCCTTCACCTACCCGGATTCGCGTGAAGCCATGCTCGAAGGCATCAACTTCACTGCCAAGAAGGGCGAAACGGTCGCGTTCATCGGCTCCACCGGCTCCGGCAAATCCTCGCTCATCAACCTCGTGCCGCGTTTCTATGACGCGACGCAAGGCGAGGTGCTCGTCGACGGCGTGAACGTGCGCGACTACACGCTCAAGGCATTACGAGACAAAATCGGATATGTGCCGCAACAATCCTTCCTGTTCAAAGGCACGATCGCATCCAATGTCAGCTATGGCGACAATCCGCTCGACACCACCGATGCCGGCATCGTCGACATGACCGATACCTCGACCGCGGCCGGCAGAAAGCGCGAAAAAGAGCTGATCGCAACGCAAAACGAGCATCGCACACTCACTTCGGAACAGCGCGCCGACGTGCGCAACGCATGTGAAGTTGCACAGGCGACCGAATTCATCGCAACCAAGGAAAAGCAGTACGATTCCGCGATTTCGCAGGGTGGATCGAACGTGTCGGGCGGGCAGAAACAGCGTCTGTCGATTGCACGTGCCGTCTATCGTCATCCGGAAATCCTGATTTTCGACGATTCCTTTTCCGCACTTGATTTCAAAACCGACCGTGCCGTACGCGACGCGCTCGCCAAGGAAGCGAAAGATTCTACCAAACTGATTGTCGCGCAGCGCATCGGCACCATTATGGACGCCGACCGCATCGTGGTGCTCGACGACGGCAAGGTGGTCGGCCAAGGCACGCATAACGAACTGCTGGAAAACTGCGATGTGTACCGTCAGATTGCGCAGTCTCAGCTGAGCGAAGACGAATTGAACGGCGGCAAGTCGGGCGAAAGCAAGCTGCCGGGCGAAACCGGCAAACCGATTGAAACCGGCAAGCCGTCCGTCGAAAGCGAATTGAACGAAAGCGAGGGTCGCTGATATGCCAGGAGGACCTATGGGACGCGGCCGCGGAGCCGTTGAAAAACCGCAGGATTTCGGTGGTGTGATGAAGAAACTGGTGCATTTCTGCCGCCACTACATTCCCGCCATCATTGTGGCGCTCGTATTGGGCGCGATCGGCACGGTATGCCAGATCGTCGGTCCGGACAAACTCAAGGACATGACCAACGAGATCGCCAAAGGCCTGCCTGCGCTAGTCAATGGCAAGCCGGTGCTCGGTGCGATCGACATGGACGCGGTCACGCACATCGCATGGCTGCTGGTGGCGCTGTATGTGGGGTACGCGGTGCTGTGCTACGTGCAAAGCTGGATGATGGCGAACGTCACGCAGCGCACCGCACAGGAGCTGCGCGAAGCCATCAGCGTGAAGATCAACAAGCTGCCGCTCAAGTATTTCGACAAGGTCAGCTACGGCGATGTGCTCAGCCGCATCACCAACGATGTGGACGCCATCGGCCAGACGCTCGGCCAGTCGGTCGGCTCGCTGATCACGTCGGTCACGCTGTTCGTGGGCGCGCTCATCATGATGTTCTACAACAATGTGATTATGACGGTGTGCGCCATCGCTTCCAGCCTGGTCGGTCTGCTCATCATGGGCGCAATCATGAAGGTTTCGCAGAAGTACTTCTCCCGTCAGCAGATCGCATTGGGCGATGTCAACGGTCACGTCGAAGAGATGTACGCCGGCCACACCGTGGTCAAGGCGTATTGCGGCGAGGCTGATTCGATTCGCGCGTTCGAAAAGTACAACGGCGATTTGTACGATTCGGGATGGAAGAGCCAGTTCCTTTCCGGCCTGATGATGCCGTTGATGAATTTCGTCGGCAATTTCGGCTACGTGGTTGTGTGCGTGGTTGGCGCTGTGCTTGCGATGGATGGCAAGATCGAGTTTGGTGTGATCGTTGCGTTCATGATGTACATTCGACTGTTCACCCAGCCGCTTTCCCAGTTCGCGCAGGCATTCCAGAACCTGCAGCGTTGCGCGGCCGCTTCCGAGCGCGTGTTCAGCTTCCTTGAAGAGCCGGAGATGGCCGACGAATCCGACAAGCAGGCGCTGCTCGGCGTGAACGGCAAACCGGTGCGCGGTGACGTTGAGTTCAGTCATGTGAAGTTCGGTTACGATCCGAGCAAGACGATCATCAACGATTTCTCCGCTTCGGTGAAGTCCGGTCAGAAGGTTGCGATTGTTGGTCCGACCGGTGCCGGCAAGACCACGATGGTGAATCTGCTGATGCGTTTCTATGAGATTTCGGGCGGTTCGATTGCGATTGATGGTGTGGATACGAAGTCCGTGCCACGCTGGAACGTGCATGACCAGTTCTCCATGGTATTGCAGGATACGTGGGTGTTCCGTGGAACAGTGCGTGAAAACATCGCGTATTCGAAGCCGGACGTCACCGACAAGCAGATCGAGGACGCATGCAAGGCCGTGGGGCTGCACCACTACATCATGTCGCTGCCGAATGGCTATGACACAGTGCTTGACGACAAGGCCACGCTTTCGCAGGGTCAGAAGCAGTTGCTCACCATTGCGCGAGCCATGGTTGAGGATGCGCCGATTCTGATTCTCGACGAGGCCACCTCTTCGGTCGATACGCGTACGGAAGAGCTGATTCAGAAGGCCATGGACGCGCTGACCGTGGACCGTACGTCGTTCGTGATCGCGCACCGTCTGTCCACCATCCGCGATGCGGACATGATTTTGGTCATGAACCATGGCGACATCGTGGAAAGCGGTACGCATGAGGAGCTGCTCGCCAAAGGCGGTTTCTACGCCGACATCTACAACAGCCAGTTCGCCCCCACCGACTGATTCGCCGTTCTGGCTGGCTGATTCACAGGAGCCGCACGTCCCCAAAGACGTGCGGTCTTTGTTTATTTCGGCTGGTATTCGGCTGTTATGCGGATCGCAGGAAGAGTTCGGCCGGGAAGTTGCGGCTGACTGCGATTTGGCGGGATTCGTCCAATGTTGCGTATGTGAAATCGAACGTGCGTTGCAGTTGTGCTACGTCGGAAACGAACAGGGCCGTGGCCAGGCCGTCCGCAACGGCGGTGGGGTAGTCGCGTGCAAGATTGAGCGTTGCGTTTGCTGGAACGTATGCCCAGCTGGCTTCGGTTTGTTGCGCGGGCAGTCCGTCGATGGCATTGAGCAGATGATGAATGGCGATTTGGGTGCGCTCGTTGACTGCCACGTTCCAATGGCGTCGGCTGGGTGCGCTTGCGCACAACGCTCCGTTCGCAATATGTGCGATTCCGATTGCGTGGGACTGATCTTCCGGATCCTCAAGTGCGACGGAAATGGGCTGTTCCGCATGAATCAGCGAATCACCTCCCGCATCAATCACGAATTGTGACGACTGCAGCATGCGCCCGAGCAGATCGACGAGATAGCCTTTGCCGCAGGCGCCGAAATCCAACTGCATCGGCTCATGCGTTACCAATGTGGTTCCGTGGCGGGTCACATCGCGTCCCCAAACGGCGCGTCCGCGCAATGCGCCCAAATGTTCGGGCGCATCTTGTGTAACCGTGAAACTCAGCGACGCATCGTATCCAAGTCGAATCAAATCCTCGCCGACGCACGGATCAATCGCGCCGGAAGTGGCGGAAAATAGCGCATCGTACAGATCGAACAGCGGCGCGCACCAATCCGGAAAATCGAAACTTCCGCCATGCTCGGCCTTGCCGATCGCCGCAATCAGCGAATCATTGCGGAATCGAGACAGCACGTGTTCGTAATCCTCAATGAGCGATTCCATTGCGGAACGCACCTTGTCGTCGATCGGCGAATCCACGGAAATCACCATACCGGTGCCGAGCGCCCTATAAAACGCCGTGACAAACGGCATGCGTTGCGTCAAAGAATCCATGCCTCCGATGCTACCCGCCCATTTCCTCCAGCTACTGGGGGAAATGGGACTTTCGCGATGGGGCGCATGGTACAGTTGCCGGCAGGGCGTCAACATGGAGGTTGATATGGGGAACGTCGAGAATGCAAGTGCAGCCACGTGCACAACAAAAACGGTGAAGAGCCTGCCGATGCCCAAAGTCTGGGCTTTCGCCGTCGGCCAATTCGGCTGGGCGCTACTTTCCGGCATTATTTCGAATTGGCTCGTCTACTTCTACCAGCCTGACAGCGAAACCATCTCGCAAGGGCAAACCGTGTTCGTACCGCAAGGTCTTGCCGTACTCGGCGTGGTGACCGTAGTCGGCGGCATCACCGCGTTCGCCCGCTTCTTCGACGCATTCGTGGATCCGGCCGTGGCAAGTCTTTCCGACCGTTGCACATCAAAATCCGGTCGTCGCATGCCGTTCCTCAAATTTGCGGCCCTTCCGCTCGCCCTCGTCACCGTGCTGGTGTTTTGGAGTCCAATCAACGATACGAGCTGGATCAACGGCGCGTTCCTGTTCGTCACGGTGATCGGCTACTACATTGCGCTCACGTTCTACTGCACGCCCTACAACGCGCTGATCGCCGAGCTTGGTCACGATTCCAAACAGCAGCTCACCATCTCCACCGCCATTTCGTTCACGTGGGTGGCCGGCACCGCCATTGCATACGTGGCACCGGTGATTTGGGCTGGTTTCGTGCCGGGCTTGGGGCGTGTGAACGCCATTCGTTTGACGTTCACCATCATGGTGGCCATCGCATTCGTGTGCATGCTGGTTCCGCCGCTCACCATCAAGGAACGCGATTACGTCAACTCGCAGCCCACGTCCGAATCGACCATCGAATCGTTGAAGCAGACGTTCGGCGACGGCGAATTCCGCAAGTTCGTCTGCTCCGACGTGGTCTATTGGGTTGCGATCACTACATTCCAGACTGGTTTGCCGTTCTTCGTGACGAGCCTGCTCAAACTTCCCGAGACCACGACCACCATCTATTTCGTGCTCATGACCGCAGTGTCGGTGCTGTTCTACATGCCGGTGAATGTATTGGCGAATCGTGTTGGCAAGAAGCGGATTCTGCTGGTCGCTTTCGTGATTTTCACATGTGCGTTCGCGTTTGCGGGCGCGCTTGGCTCCGGTCTGCTCGCTGCGATTCCGCCGATGGCGCAGGGCTTGATTCTCTCGATTGTCGGCGCGATTCCGATGGCCGCGTTCGGCATTCTTCCGCAGGCGATTGTTGCGAATATTGCCGACGCGAGCTCGAAAACGACCGGTCAGGATCGTCAGGGCATGTTCTATGCGGCTCGCACGTTTGCGATGAAGATGGGTCAGTCGGTGGCGATGCTGCTGTTTACCGGCGTGAGCACGATTGGCATGGCGTCGGGCGCCGGCTATCGCATTGCGGCTGTTTGCGCCGCGGTATTGTGCGGCATCGGCGGTGTGGTGTTCGCGTTCTACAACGAACGCAAGGTGCTTGACGTGCTCGAATCCTGATTCCGTCCATGCGCCCGCTGGCCTCACGATTTTGTTTTTCGTTGCTTTTTCGGAATCGTGAGGTCACCAGGGCGGAATCGTGAGGTCAGAAAGTCCAGCTCCATCCCAAATCCCCCAATTCCCGAATCTTCCAATCGCACGAATATGCATGGAGAGGAACGGCGAAAGCGCCTCAAAAAATCACTATGTGAGACGACTCGCGCGGATTACAGAAAAGAAGAATGGCGGAATTCCGCCATTTTAAATGGTTTCTACAACAAAACTGCCAAAAAATCAAGACTGTTCTTTCGATTTTTTTCGTTTTATCTTGTGAAGTCGGTGCGCACTGTGCGTATGGCAAAGGTGGCGCACTCGTGAATCGGATTGTGAACGGCTGAGAGAGGAAGCGGTCTTATGTCATCCTGCGATACGCAGCGGGCTACAAGTGTGTCCGGTCGCCTTGTCGCGTTCATTGCGGCATTGATGATCGCGTTGACCACGCTTTTCGCGACTACCGCAGTTCCGCAGCCGGCAATTGCCGCCGATGACGGTCAAACGAATTTTGATTCCTGGACTGCCGCTGCGAAGAACATCGAAGACCAGCTTGCGACTGCCGAAAAAGACTACAATGACGGCAATTACGGTCAGGCTGGCACCGATTTCCAGACCGCGCATTGGATCGGTTACGACGCATCCAACTTCTCGAAAGTCGTCAACGACACCATCAGTGCCGACAAGCAGAAGGAACTGCTGCAGCAATTCACCGATCTTGAAGGTCTTGCCTACCAGCAGGACCAAGGCGACGCCATCGCAGCCAAAATCGACGCGCTGACCGCCGAAATCAACGCAACCGCGCAAACGCTTGACGCGAACGCCGACCTCGCCAATCCTAAGGAATATGCGAAGCAGCGTGCCGCGCAAACCGCGGAAGAGCGCAAGAAGCTCGACGCGGCCAAGAAGAATTCATCCAAAGGCAAAGGCGACCGCACGTGGAGTGAGGTTGCCAGCGAAATGACCGTCATTCTCGACCAGGCATACGAGGCTGCCGCTGCCGGCAAGGGCGACGAAGGTGCCACGCTGGTCAACAACGCCTACTACCAGTACTACGAGAAGCTCGGCTTCGAAAAGAACGTGATGAACGTGATTTCCGGCGATCGTGTTTCGCAGGTCGAATACCAGTTCAAGATGACTCGTAAGATCATGCGCGACGGCGGTTCCGACAAGGAAATCAAGCAGCATGTCGACGATTTGAAAAGCTGGCTTGTGAAAGACGCGGCCATTCTCGACGGTGGTGCGTCCGGCAATGTCAACGGCTTCACCAAACTCGTCACCAGCTCCGCCGGCCAGGCGTTTCTCATTCTGATCCGTGAGGGTCTCGAAGCGCTGCTGGTGGTGGCTGCGGTGATCGCCTACTTGGTGAAGTCCGGCAACAAGCGTTTCACCAAGTGGATCTACCTTGGTGTGGTCGCAGGTCTGGCCGGTTCCGGTTTGGTCGCCGTACTCTTCACGTTCCTGTTCGGCGGTTCCGGCCCGGTTCAGGAGATTTCCGAAGGCGTGTGCGCGCTGATCGCCACCCTCATGCTGCTGTGGACCAGTAACTGGATGCTCAACAAGAGCTCCGTGGAAGCGTGGAACAACTACATCAGGAATAAGACCGAAGCGGCTGTGGCCGGCGCGCAAAGCAAGGTCGAATCCGGTCAGAGACTGGGCTTGGGCATGATCGCCTCGCTTGCCATGCTGAGCTTCCTCGCCGTGTTCCGTGAGGGCGCCGAAACGGTGATCTTCTACGAGTCCATCTACTCCATGAGCCAGGATGCGCACGGCATGTGGGTTGGCGGTCTGGCCGCCGCCGCGGTGCTGATCGTTATCTTCCTGGTTCTGCGATTCACTTCGGTGAAGATTCCGATCGGCCCGTTCTTCCTCGTAACTTCGATTGTGATGGCCGTGCTGGTTGTGATTTTCGCGGGTGGCGGCATCCATGCGCTCATCGAGGGTGATCTTATTGAAGGCACCTACTTGAGCAGCGTGCCAACTAACGATTGGATCGGCTTGTATCCGTACGTCGAAACGATTACGGCGCAGGTGATTGCCGCGATCGCGGTGGTTGTGCTGTTCGTGGTCGGTTCCATCAAGAAACACAGGATGAAGTTGGCCGCGCAGGCGGAACAGGCTAAGTAAGCGCCAATCAATAATCACAAGTAAAGATTTAGAGATTTCCATAAGTTTCCAACGTTCCTCAAGGAACCAAAGAAAAGGAAGAGAACACAATGAAGAATAAGAAGATCGCCGCCCTGCTCGGCATCCTGTTGGCAGGCTCCATGGCCTTCTCCCTGTCCGCATGCGGCAACTCCAACGATTCTGCATCCGATGCCAAGTCCGACACCTCCACTTCGGACACCACCGACAAATCCAGCGATTCCAGCGCTGATGACAGCAACGGCGCCGGCTTCGAAGAGATTCAGGTCGACGAGAAGCACTCCGATCAGGATGTTGACGCTCTGACCGTCAACGCCGTGTACTTCCAGCCGATCGATATGGAACCGTCCGGTATGGGCCTGAAGGCTGCCGACGCTTCCTTCCACCTGGAAGCCGACATCCATGCCAACGAGAAGGGCACCGAGCTCGGCTATGGCAAGGGCGACTTCGTGCCGGACCTCACCGTGAACTACGAGATCATCAACAACGCGAACAACGAGACCGTTGGTTCCGGTACCTTCATGCAGATGAACGCTTCCGACGGCCCGCACTACGGCGCCAACGTCAAGCTCAACGAGGCTGGCTCCTACAAGCTCGTGCTGAAGATCGAATCTCCGGAGAAGAAGGGTTGGATGCTGCATGTTGATCCGGAGACCGGCGTTAAGGGCCGCTTCTGGACCGAGCCGCTCGAGGTCACTTTCCCGGAGTGGAACTACACCCCGCAGGAGTGGTGATCTGAAACGTGAGTTCCGGCACATGCCAAGCGAAATGGTTTGGATGTAAGCCTGAATTCATGTTGAGATTCAACTCGTGGTTAACGCCGTTCACGTATCGCGAAACGTATGCAAGTAGCGCGAATATGGGTACGGCGTTCGCGGTTGCCTGGATAGTCGTTCGACGCACTCAAGGCCGTTTGGCCGAGCCTACGGTCGAACAACCATCCAAGCAACCGCTCTCTTGCGTTTGAGGGGATACGCTTTTGGGAGATAACGCGCTTTTGGGGGAATCTTGGTAAGGGGGTTCCTTTTGCGTGCCGAATTCACTAGGCTTTGACAGGGATATATAACGAAAGGTGTGAGATGCTGACGCAGTACGTCACGGTGTTGCAGGGAACGCTGGCACCGGCTTTGCTGATTATGGCGCTGAACGTGATGCTCACGGTCGGTGAGGGGCGTGACAAGCCGTTGAGCGCGTACTGGCGTCTTGCGGGCTTCATTATTGGATTCGCGGGTGCCATTGTGTTCGCCGCGTTGCGTGCATCCGCGATGGTTAATCAGCGTACGTTCGTCAATTACCCCACGTTGTGGTGTTGTGTGATTTTCGATATCGCAGTGTTCGTTGTTGTGCTGTTCGCACGTCGCATCACTACGAATTGGCATGATCATCGCGCGTTGCTCGATATTGCGAATGCGATTGGCGCTCTTGCGATTGCCGCCACCACCTTCCGTGCGTTGCCTGATGTTATTTTGCGTTTGACGATTTTCGTGGAGCCAGGAGATCCGATCTTCACTTCGGATATGCTGCTTCGTGCGCTTGGTTTCGCATTGGGTGCGGCCACTGCGATTGTTGCAGCGTTGATTTTCCGTACGATGCGTTCCACTGCGATTCGTTGGTCGTTCACCACGGCCGTGCTGCTGCTGATTGCGCTGCTGTTTGTCTCGCATTTCACTGATCTTGCGCAGATTCTGCAGTCCAAGCGCATCGTTCATTTCCCTACGGAAGCGTTCCTGGCGTTGGTGTGGTGCATCAATCATCAGCGTCATATGGTCATTGCCATGGTGTTGGTGTTCATCATTCCGGTGGTCGCCAGCATTGTGATGGGCTTCAAAATCAAGCCGGAAGGCGCAAACGAGGCCATTGTGCGATCGCATATCGCGTTCCGTCGCCGTGCGAAGGCGGCCGGCGCATGGAGTCTTGTTGCGATGATCGGCATCACGTTCGCGCTCACGTATGGTGTGGCGCAAACGAAGAAGGTCATTACGCTGTCTCCGCCTGAGGATTATTCGCTGAGCGACGGCGTGGCCACCATCAAATTCAGTCAGATCAACGACGGTCACCTGCATCGCTTCCAATACAAGGCGAAAGATGGCACGGTAATGCGTTTCATCATCATCAAAAAGAATGGTGGAGCGTACGGTGTCGGTCTTGACGCATGCGATAACTGCGGTGACGCGGGCTATTACGAGAAGGATGGCAAGATCATCTGCAAGAAGTGCGATGTCGCCATCAACCTCGCCACTATCGGATTCAAGGGCGGCTGCAATCCTGTGCCGTTCGATTATCAGGTTGAATCCGGCAAAATCGTAATTCAAACTTCGACGCTCGACGCATTGTCGACGCATTTCCAGTGAGCGGAAAGAGGTAGTCATGTTCTTTTTTCGAATGATTTTCCGCTCGTTCAGCAGGCAGTTCAAACGCAGACTGCTGATCGCGGTCACCGTGTGCCTGTCGGCCACGGTCAGCGTGGCCATGCTGGGTGTGGTGTTCGACGTTGGAGACAAGCTGAACGCGGAACTGTCGACGTACGGTTCCAACATCACCGTGCAGCCCAAGGCCGATGCCGTCGTCAACGACCTGTACAACACGGGGGGTGACGCGAATAGCAACGCTTCCGGCACTTCCGAATCCGATCCGACCACATTTCTGAAGGAATCGGACGCACCGAAGATCAAAACCATCTTCTGGGCGTTCAACATCACGAATTTTGCCCCCGAACTTAATATCCATGCTGACGTGAACTGCGCGTCCGAATCGGTGGATTCCAGCTCCTGCAAGGCTTCCGGCGTGCCGATCGTGGGCACATGGTTCGCCAAGACCCTGCATATGGATTCCGGTGAATCCACGGTGGCGGGCATGAACGGCATGCGTTCGTGGTGGAAGCTTGACGGCTCCTGGCCGAAAGACGATAGCGCGCAAGGCCTGATCGGCACCACGCTCGCATCCAAACTCGGCGTGACCAAGGGAGATACCGTAACCCTCTACAAAACCACCGCCGACGGCAGCCGCAACAAGCAGCGGATCACCATCACCGGCATTTACGATTCCGGCGATAGCGACAACAATGCGATGTACATTCCGTCATCCACCGCGCAGGTGCTTGCGAATCTGCCTGATTCCATCGACAAGATCGAAGTCAAGGCTCTGACCACGCCAGACAATGATTTGGCGCGTAAGGCGTCGAAGAATCCGAATGCGCTCACGCAAGATGAATGGGAAACATGGTATTGCACCGCGTACCCTTCGTCCATCGCCTATCAGATCGAAGAGGTCATTCCCGGTTCCGTAGCCAAGCAGGTGCGTCAGGTGGCCGCATTACAGGGCGATGTGCTGCAGAAAACGCAGGCGGTGATGGTGCTGATGACCGTGCTTTCGCTGGTTGCGGCCGCTATTGCAGTGGCGAATCTGATGGCCGCCTCGATTGGTGAGCGCGGTTCAGAATTGGCGTTGCTGAAGGCGATTGGTGCCACCGATGGTGCGGTTTCTCGCCTGATGCTCGCTGAGACGGCTGTGATTTCGTTGGTTGGTGCGATTGTCGGTGCGCTGTTGGGTTCCGGTGTTGCGCAGATTGTGGGACATGTGGTATTCGGTTCCGGCATTACGATGCGTCCGATGGTGTTTGTGCTGGTGTTTGTGCTGCTGACGCTTACCGTGCTGATCGCCTCGTTCTCGTCGATCCGTTCGATTCTGGGACTCAAACCTGCGGAGGTGTTGCATGGCCGCTGATGTCAACTTGAGTTCCGTAAACTCGGCCGCGGCTGCGGCCTCGGTCACGAACGGCGCACTGTGCTGTTCGTCTGCGGAGGTGTTGCATGGTAGGTGAGTTCAAGACAGTCCGTAAGGGGCATGAGATGACTAATCGCAAGATGTTCTTCACCATGCTGTGGGGCGCGGTGTTCCGCCGTCGTTCGCGGGCCGTTATGGCCGTGATCGCCTCCATGGTGGGCGCTGCCACGCTGTTCTGCCTTGCGGCGACGTGTATTGCCGTTCCACAGCAGATGAACGAGGAAATGCGTGCGTATGGCGCGAATCTTATCGTCACGCCGTCCGAATCAGCCGAAAAGTCCCACGGCATCGACACCGATACCGTCAAAGCGTTGAACCAGATGGTGAAAGGCTCGTACAGCGCCCGTTCCGCCGCTTACCGGTATGAAAGCGTGCGCATCAATTCTGCGCCATACACGCTGGCTGGCATCACAACCAAAGACGTGAAGGCGCTCAACCATCATTGGAACGTGACTGGCGATTGGCCCAGCAAAGGCAACGTGATGCTCGGCCGTGACGTGGCAGACGCGCTCGGTGTCTCCATCGGTTCGACCGTAACCATCGGCTACCGCGCATCCGACGATGCGCAGGATTCCGGCGCTCTTAGCCAAACCGAAGCGCAAGTCACGGAAAACGGCCGCGTTTCGTCCGACATTATGGAGAACACCGGCACTGAATTCCGTGTCGGAGGCATCGTCGATACGGGCGGCAGCGAAGACGAAATCGTCTACGCGGTCAACGCTGACGTGGCCAAACTGGCCGGTTTCAAACGCGGAGCGGACGTGATCGAATATTCCGTCAATGCGGTAGGCAGCGAACTCAACGATGTCGTCAAATCGATCAATGCGAATCCGTCAACCGGCGTGAAAGCGCAGACCGTCACCAAAATCACCTCATCCGACACTCGTATCATCGCCATGCTGCAAACCCTGTTCTGGATCGTGTCGCTGGTCGTGCTCGTGCTGACGTTTGTGGGCGTGGGCACCACCATCAGTTCCATCGTGTCTCAGCGACGCAACGAAATCGGCTTGCGCAAGGCGTTAGGCGCATCCTCGCGCGCCATCGGCATCGAATTCTATGTGGAATCCGCCATCTACGGACTGATTGGCGGCCTGATCGGCACTACCATCGGCTACCTGCTGGCCCGCGTGCTGTGCGTATCCGTATTCGAACGTGCCATTGGCTTCAACTGGCTATTGGGCGTCGCTTCGCTGCTGTTGAGCGTGCTCATCGCCGTCATCGCATCCATCCCGCCGGTTCGCCGCGCAACCCGTATCGACCCCGCCATCGTTTTGAGGGAGGAATAATCATGAGTTCCGAACATACGTTGAATACGTTGCTTGAATTGGATCATATTTCCAAGATTTACGGCGATTTGCGTGCCGTCGACGATTTGACTTTGACCGTTCCGCAAGGTGAATGGCTTGCGATTGTCGGTTCGTCGGGTTCCGGCAAAACCACGCTGATGAACATGATTGGCTGCATGGACACGCCTTCAAAGGGTTCCGTCATGCTGGAAGGCCGCAAGTTGGAGGATTTGAACGCCAAGCAGCTTGCCGACGTGCGTAAGAACATGATCGGATTGGTGTTCCAGAAGTTCTATCTGGTACCGCATCTGACGGCTGTGGAAAACGTGATGGTGGCACAGTACTACCATTCCGTAGTCAACGAGCAGCAGGCGTTGGAAGCATTGGAACGCGTCGGTCTGAAGGAGCGTGCCCACCATCTGCCCGGACAGCTTTCCGGCGGCGAACAGCAGCGTGTGTGCATCGCACGTGCGCTCATCAACTGTCCGAAACTGATTCTTGCGGACGAACCGACCGGCAATTTGGATGAGAAGAACGAGAAAATTGTGCTTGACCTGTTCCGTCAGCTGCACGAGCAGGGCACTACCATCATCGTCGTGACCCATGATGCGCTCGTCGCATCCTGTGCCCAGCGCGAGATCATGCTCAACCATGGCGTGCTCGTCGGTGAGAAGTGGAATGATGAGGCCGCACGGAAGGTCTATGAGCAGGCGGGTGGCAAGCCGGCATACACCGGTTCCACTACGGAAGGCGCACAGAATGGCGAGACGGCCATCAGCTTCGCCGATCCGACCAAAGCCGCGAAAACCGGCGGTGAGGAATAAGCTGAAATCAGCCGAACAATCCAAGCCATAGCACTGACGAATCGTACGGAGCGAACATGAGCAACGAATCATCGAATGCGATCAAAGTGATCGCACTGTCTGCGGCAAGCCTTGCGCTGCTGTCGGCATGCGGCGAACCCACGGCGACACCGATGGACGATGAATATGCCGGAAATTCCGGCGAAAGCGTGCAATCGCAGGAAGAAAATTCGAAGAACAGCGGTAGCGCCACCGACTCCGGCGATTCTGCGGATTCGGACGTCAAAAACCATGCCGACGATCCGAACAGCACTACATCCGACAAGCAAGACACCGGCAACTACGCCGACGGTACCTACTCGATCAACGGCCAGTACGGGCCGGTGGGCGAAGACACCATCGACGTGCATGTGACGGTCAAAGATCAGACCGTCACCAATGTGGAGGTTATCGGGCATCCGTTCACGTCCATCTCCAAAAAGCACCAGAATGCGTTCGCCGAAGCCATCAACGGCGTGGTGGACGGCAAACCGCTCAAAAACCTCAAGGTAGACAAGGTGGCCGGTGCCAGCTGGACGTCGGAAGCGTTCAACAAGGCGTTGGACGTGGCCCGTCAGGAAGCGTCGATCCAGTAGGTCCAGTAGCGGCGAAAAGTCTGCAAACGTACAATGAGCGCCTCAGCTACGGCCTCACTCAAAGAGTGATTAAAGGCCGTAGCGGGGACGCTCATGAGTTTCAGATACTACTACGTGCAACTCTGCTCTGCAATGCCTTTCAGACGGCCATAACGGGCCACAGAACAGCCGTCATGTTCTCAGGCCAAGGAATACTCGCGTCGCCATGCAACGCCTTACAGGCGAGCATGGAGCCGAGTATCGTGCTGAACAGGAATTGCGGATCCAATCCATGGCGGAACACACCGGCCTTCATGCCGCGCTCAACAAACTCAGAAAAACGCTTTTCCGCGGGAACGAGCACTTGATCGGCAATCGCATTCAACGAAGGATTATCGGAAGAAAGCACCACACCGACGGCTTTCAAACCAAGCTCACTGTCGAAAAAACAGCCCTGAATGCGTTGCAGTATCGTCAGCAGACCGTTTTTCGACAGCTCGACATCGCTGAAATCCGGCAATCCCGCAACTTCCAACTGAACGCGGCGCAACAGATCGTCCGCATTCTTATAGCGACGGTAAATCGTGGTTTTCGCAACACCGGAACGACGGGCGACCTCTTCAATGGTCACCGCACCGACACCATCGGAAATCACAATCGCAAGCGTGGCCTTCATGATCTTATGATCGGTTTGCTCGCGAAGCTGCTCGCGGCGGCTCTGCGCCTTGCGAACGGCCTCATGCACGTCACTGACCGCGTCGGAAACCACATCGGAAACGGCTTCGGAAACCGCCTCATGCACTCCGGTAATCATGCGACCACCTTGGTGCTTTCCACCTTCGCCACGTACCACCTATTGAATTTGACCAGCGGAATACGCAGCAGCAAGCCAATCAGCAGCAGCGGAATCAGGAACAGCAACAGCGAACCGATCGCATGCCAATAATCATTGTTGTAAATACCGGCAATGGCCGCACGCAATGCCGTAATCGCATGCGTGGCCGGCAGGAACGGGCTGATATCGCCGATGATCTTCGGCAGCACGGCAAGCGGATACGCGCCGTTCGCGCCGGAAATCTGCAACACCAGCGTCAGCACGCCAATGGCCTTGCCCACGTTGCCGAAGCTCGCCACCATCGTGTAGGTGAAGAACGAGAACACGAGGGAGGCCACCCAGCCGGTCAACATGAACAGCCACGGGTGCACTGCCTGAATGTGCAGGAACAGCAGGCCGCCGCCCAGCGAGAACGTGCTCTGCAACAGTGCGATCACGGCGAACACGCCATAATGGCCGAGGAACAGCTGATGCGGCTTCGGATTGTCGAGCTCCTCACGATTCTTGCGCGACACCGTGGTCTTGAGTGTTACGGCCATAAGCAGCGATCCCACGAACAACGGCAGAATCGTGTAGAACGGAGCCAATTGCGAGCCGAAATTCTCCACAGGGAACACAGCCGTGCGCTTCACCTGGACGGGAGCTGCAAGAGCCGCCGCCAGCGAATCGGTGTTGTTGCCGAGCACGTCCTTGACGGTGTCCATATTGCCGCTGTTCAGCGCGTCGGAAAGCGTGCCATTGAACGAAGACAGTGCGGTGCTCGCCTTAGTGAGGCTTTCGGCGGTGGAATCCAACACCGTGCGAATATTGGTCAGCTGCTTGCCTGCCGACTTCGTGGTGCTGTTGAGATCTCCCAACGCGCCCTTCAGATCAGTGGCCGTGCTGCTCAGTGCGGTGGCCGTGCTGCTGATCGAATCGGAAATGTCGTTGAGCTGCGGCTTGAGCTGGCTGTCGAAATCGGTTTTGATGCCGTCGATGGAGGCCTTCGCCTGCTGGGCAAGCTGGCTCACGCGCTCGCGGTCGGCTGCGGTGTCGCTCACTTTCGCGTCGATATTGTCGGCGCTGGTGTTGAGTGAGTTCGCTAGATCGTTGAGTTGCGTAATGGTCGCGCCCACGTTGGTTTTGAGATGATTGATGGCGATTTTCGCGACTTCCGGCACCAGATTGTTGTTGCTGAGCTCGTCGAGGGCATCGTAGATGTTCTGATAGCCTTGCGCCTGCTTGGATACGTTCGCAGCCTGATTGCGCAGGGCGGTGGCCGTATTGCCGGCTTGGGTGCCCGCATTGTTGAATACGCTGTCAATATCGGTGGAGACAGCGCCGAAGCTGTTCGACGAGCTGCTCAACGCGGTGCTGAGCGCATTCGTGCTGGTTTTGACGGCTCCGGTCAGATCGTTGATGCCGTTCTTCGACTGTTTGAGCTCGTTGACGGCGTTCTTCGCGCTGCCGCTCACATTGGAAAGCAGGCTGTTGGAGCTGTCGAGCAGGTTCTGCGCGCTCAACGTCAGCGAGCTGAACGTGGTCAACGCGGATGACGTGTCGTTCAGCGTGTTCGCGAAGTTGTTCATATTGTTGCTGAAGTTGGTGAGCGTGGCCTGCGATTTCGGTTTGTCAAGCTCATCGGCCAGCTGCGAGGCGATGTTGAGCGCGGTGCTCGTCAACGTTGCGGAGAACATTTCGTTGATCTGTGCTGCCACGGTGTCGGCTCCCTGGCCGGTGATCTTCGGAGCGAGCGCGTTCTTCTTCTCGTTGTTGTAGTAGGTGAGTGTGGCATGGTCGCCGTCCGCGGTGAAGAATGTCATCATGCGGGTGCTGAAATCCTTCGGAATCACCACTGCTGCATAGTATTTGCCGGATTTGGTGCCGTCGATGGCCTCTTTTTTGGTGGTGAAGGTCCAGTCCATCTGGTCGTTGGCGCGCAAGGTGTTGACCACCTGATCGCCGATACTGATCTTCACGGGAATGAGATCGGACTTGTAGCCTTCATCGTCGTTGGCGACGGCGAATTTCAGATTGCCGGTGTTGGCGAATGGATCCCAGCTTGCGCTCACGTTGAACCAGGAGAACAGGCCAGGAATTACCACCAGTCCGATGACGATGATGATGGAGACGATGTTGCTGGTCAGGCGTCGAACGTCGCCGACGAACAGTTTCCAGATGTTTTTCATGCGTTGCTCCTTTCGCTGTTACCGTTGGGATTGGTGTTGCTCACTGTGCCGGTGTTGCCGGTCGCGTTCATGGCCTGTACCAGTGTTGCGATGCCGTCGGCATCGGCTTGGCTGGTGTCTGCGACGTTGGCGATCGCCTGTTTGGTTTCGTGTTTTCTTCGTTGTGCCTTGCGCATCAGCTTGTCTCGCCTGATTTGTTGCGCACGCTTCTTGCGGCGCAGCCTTGCAGCTTGGCGTTCCACCAGTTGTTCGCGAATCGCTTCGTCGCTGAGGCTGCCGAGTTCCACCTGGCGTTGCAGGCTGAAACGCATATATTCGATGACCATCAGGAATCCGATGATGAGCAGCACCCAGATGATCCAGGTGGCAAGCACCACGATCTTCTCGCCGTTGGTGAAGGAGAAGATCAGCACCAGAATCACCGGCACAATGAAACCGGCAACCAGCGCGCCACGCTTGAGCTTCGGATACAGTTCGGCGAAGCGGCTCGCACGTTCCTCGATCGCCTCACGGTAGCCGCCCTTATCGGCGAGCACTTGAATGGCCTGGGACACGTTGTAGCCGCGTTCCGGAAGCTGTACCTCCTCGCCGATGATCATGTCGCTTTCCTTGATCTGACGGGCGAACAGGCGGTTGAGATTGACCAGCAGCGGGCGAATCGCAAGTCCGATGAAGAACGCGACCACGGCGAACATCAGTAGCGCGCCAATCGACTTGAGCCAATGCCCGTCGTAGAAGCCGGCAATCGTCTCACGGAACGCGTCAATCGAATAACTGAATGGTACGAACGGGTAGACCATGCGGAAGAATTTCGGCATCATCTCAATCGGATACAGGCCGGAAGCGCCCGGAATCTGCACGATGATCAGCGCGACGCACAGTCCCTTGCCAATATGCATGAACGAGGTCGACAGCGCGAAGGTGATGCTCAGATATACCAGCGACGTGATGACGCCGGTAAGTATGTACAGCGGCGCGTTCACCGTCTGCACGCCGATGATGAGGTTGCCGATGGTGGTGATCGCGCCTTGGATGGCGCCCATGATGCCGAGCAGCATGTAGCGGGCGAAATATTTTTCGGAAGTGGTCAAGTCGAGGTCTTCGAGGCCTTCATCGTCGACCTCCACCTTGAAGATCACCACGAAGGCGAACGCGCCCACCCACAGGGCCAGGTTGGTCATGAGCGGAGCCATGCCGGAACCGTAGGAGTTCATCGGATACACGTTTTTCGTGTTGATCACCGTGGGGGACTGCATGAACGAGGCGATTTTCTCCGTGTTGAGGGAGCTGTCGCCGGTCAGGCTTTTCAGCATGTCAACGCTGCCGAGCGCTTTCAGGTCGGTGCTGACGGTGATGAGCTTGTTCTCCACCTGCTCGAGCTGCTTGTCGGTGTTCTGCAGCGTGGTGCGGGTGTCGTTCGCCACCTGGTCGAGTTGGTCGAGCACGGCGGAGGTCTGGTTGACCACGGTGGTCTGGTTGGTTACGGTGCCGGACAGTGTGCCGGCGGTCATGGCGAGCGAGCTCAGACCGGAGTTGAGCTGGGGGAGCGCACCGGAATTCAACGTGTTGCGGGCATCTCCCATGCTTTTCAGCGAATTTTGCGTGCTGGTGTTGAAGTCGGTGGCGAGTTTGGATACGCTGTCGGACGTGGATTGTGTGTTCTCGCTCAACGTTTTGAGGTCGTTGAGCGTGCCGGCGGCCGTGTTGTTAGTGTCTTCAAGTTTCTTGATGATGTCTTGGTACTGCGCGTTGTCGCTGACGTTCTTGAGCTTCTCGATGAGCTGGGCGTTGCTGTCGGTCACGCTTTGCATGTTGCTAACGGCCTGCTGTGCGGTGCCGCTTGCGGAAGAGACGGCCGTGGTCACCTTGTTGATGCTGGTGGTGGTGTCGCTGGCGGCCTGCGAAATCAGACCGGAACCGTTTTCCAAAGCGGTGTTGGCGTTGGACGTGAAGATATTGAGGCCGTTTTGTGCGGTGCTGATGGCGGTGGCGGTGTTCGTCAGTCCCTTGCCCGCACTTGCTGCGGCCAGCTGCACGTCGTTCATTGCCTGACGGGCGGATTGCGTTTGTTGCGGCACGTTGGCGAGCTGTGCGTCAAGATCTTCGATGGTGGAGCGGATGAGGCTTACGTTCTTCTGGGTTTTGTCGAGTTCTGCTGTGGTTTCGTTGACGAAGGAGTTGGTTTTGCCGTTGATGGTGTCATTCGCGGAGTTCACGGCTTTAGTGAGTACTTCGCTGACGGTGGAGACGAAGGTGTTGTTGACGGTACGGTCGACGGTGGTCGCGCCTTGATCGGTGATTTTCGGGGAGATCGGGCTCGATTTTTCGTTGACATAGTATTCCAGCGTCGGCCGGTTCTTGCTGTCGGTCACGACGTTGGCGAGATCCTCGCTGAAATCGGAGGGGATGATGATCGCCGCATAGCAGTCGCCGGACTGTACCGCTTCCATCGCTTCGGCCTTGCCCATGAATTCCCAGCCAAGCTGGTCGTTGTCTTTCAGCGTGTCTTCGATCTGGTCGCCGAGGTTCATTTTGCCGAGCAGGGCGTTGTCGGTGCCTTTGTCGACGTTGGCCACGGCAACTTTGATGCCTTGGGTATTGCCATACGGATTCCAGAATCCGTAGATGTTGAACCATGCGTACAGCGGCGGAATGATGGTTATACCGATCATGATGACCCAGGCGGCAGGTACGGTGACGAGTCGTTTGAGGTCACGACGCAGAATCTGCAGTACGTTGCGCATTGTCTCCCCAGTCCAATGGATGTTCGACCGTGTTCGCGCGTAGCGATACGTTATTCGTAGCGCTACGCCTCCCGTATCGTAATACCCGCTCTCGGACAAATTTGGGCACAGGCGTAAATGCGCTCCGTCCATGACTGAAATAAACACGACAAACCGCGGCAGGACTGTGAATCTTGCTGTTGGAGACCGCGCAACTTGCCTTCTGTGTCTGCGCAAGTCGAGTCTGCTGTCTGCACATCTTGTGATTGCGGGATGACATGTGACTTGCGCAGGCAGAAATCGCAGGTTGTGCGCGTTGCGCGCAAACAATCATCTCGTGTAGCGCACTGCGATCGGGTTTTGGTAGCGTTGTTCTGGGAAGGACGAACAAGCATGAGCAAGATTGAAGATGTGAGCGAGGCCATCGCCGACGAAACCGAAATCGCAGCAATCGAAGAGGCCGGCATCATTGCGCAATCGCAATCGGCGGAAGATGACGGCAATCCTGCTGACCGCAGGCTGCCGCTGATTGCACGTATTTACGGCATCGTCATGTTGATCGAAGGCGTGGTGACGTTGCCGATCATCGTGATTTCCTGCCTGTATGCAATCCACGCCGCGCTTTCCGGCAAACTGGCGTTTGGCGCGCTGAATCTCACCACTATTCTGTCGGTTATTCATGCTGCAGTGCTGCTGGTCTCCACCGCATGCCTTGCGATTTTCGGCATGCTGCTGATTCTCAACAAGCGTCGGCATATCGCGCAATGGACGTATCTGATGATTCCGCTCACGCTTGCGGAAGGCCTATTGTCGTTGTCGTTGCAGGGTTTGGGCGTGAATCTGATCAGTCCAACCGTGCAGCTGCTTGTATTGGTTGCGTTGCATATCACGGCTGATCCGTCGCTGCGCGAGGAGCGACGTTTGCAGTTCGCGCTTCGTCGTTTGGATGCGCGCAGCGAGTATGAGACGGCTGTTTCGAAGGGTATGGCCGGTCGTGATCTGACCGGCAAGGGCTATATTTCGCTTGATTTCTTCAACCTGTTTTGGCTGTTTGTGGTCGGATGCGTGTTCGGTTTGGTAGTGGAGACGCTATACCACTATGTGCTGTTCGGCGAATGGCAGGATCGCGCCGGATTTTTGTGGGGGCCGTTCTCGCCGATCTACGGCTTTGGCGCGGTGATCCTGACGGTATTGCTCAACCACTTGTGGCGGTCGAATTGGATGCTGATCTTCTGCGCCAGCGCGGTGATTGGCGGCGCGTTCGAATATTTCACCAGCTGGTTCATGGAGGTTGCGTTCGGTATTCGCGCGTGGGATTACACGGGTCAATGGCTGTCGATTGATGGGCGCACATCCGGCAAATACATGTTTTTCTGGGGAATACTCGGCTTGGTGTGGGTGAAGCTGATTCTGCCGCATTTGCTTGCGATGATTCAGCGTATTCCGTGGAAGATTCGCTATACGTTGACGGCGGTGTGTTTCGCGCTGATTTTCGTTGACGGCGTGATGACGTTGATGGCGCTGGATTCCTGGTATTCGCGTATGGCGGGTATTGCGCAGGATTCGCCCGTTTCGCAATTCTTCGCCACGTATTTCGACGACGACTTCATGGCCAATCGGTTCCAGACCATGACGCTCGACCCGTCCACGGCCAGCCGCATGTAGTGTCTGACTGCTTTATGGATGACTGCTTTATGGACTAGATGGCGAAGCTTTGTGGAAGAACGTGTATGGTGCGTCCGCTATTGGTTGCGCCGTGCACGGCTGCATGTGACCTGTGCCCGCACTGCCTTTGTGGACTCGGTGCCCTGCGACTTCTACGCGCTTAGGCGGCGAAGCTTTGCGCGAGCTGGCGGATGAGATCCGGCCTATGTCCACTCCATGAGGAGTTCGGTGAGATGACGACCGGAATCTGCTTGAAGCCAGCGTTTTTGATCTGTTCGAAGGTGGACGGGTTCTTCGTCAGATCAACGGTGTCGTAACGCACGCCCAGCTTTGCGAGCTCTTGTTCGGTGGCTTCGCATTGCGGGTTGCTCGGATTGGTGAAGACGGTCACGGTCATTCGATTTCCTCCCTATGCAAAAAATGGCTTCCGTCGTTTGCGAAAGCCGTGTCGGCCACGTTCTTCGGTTATGCTCGCTTACGCAAGCCACTATCTAGCATACACACTACCGGTAGTGGTGTGTCGTGAGTTTCCTCACTGTATATAGTGGGGAATTCCCCAGAATTCCCCAAAATACGAACGTTTGTTCGAATATGTCTAGTGTACCCCAAACCACGGAATTCGCGTCCAAGCGCATGTCGTGCGTGTTTTATGGAGAGGGTTGTATATAGGGATGGCTTGGTGACGTCAATGCCTGCCTGATGGCACGGCGAAAACTGTTTATTCATATGTAAAACGCCGGTAATATACCGCAAATGACCTCAGTTGTCCCCCCCCCCTAAAATGATAAGTATGCGTAGCGCGAATTTGCGTGGGCGTGTTGAACAACCTTGATGATTCCGATTTGCCTACTGTCTTAAGGACTGTTGGGCTGACAGGAAATTCTGAGGGGGCTGTGAGCATATTCGCGGGAATTTGCTCTACGGTATGCCGAGGTTCGGCGGTTTTCCGCTGAATACAGGAAACCCCTGGAAATCGTACGATTCCCAGGGGTGGATGGTTGGTCGCTGGCTAGGGCAGCGCATCAGGGTGAAGAAGTGTTTTCGAAGGCTCTTCCTCACCTATCAACTGCGTTTGAGGTATAGCCCTCGCCGGCAGCCAGCCAAGTCTTATCTTATACACCCTTAGCTATGTCGGCGACCTTATTGCAGGGTGTGTTCAATAAAGCCATAACGTGCCATTAAATACGGCAATTTGGCTCCGCGCAAGTACTCCAGAGGAAGTCGTTGCACGGAGCCAAATTAATCGCTTTCAGGCGAATGCCACCTTGACTGAGTTAGACTCAGGCGCGCTTGCGGAGCACGGTGATGCCGGCGAAGCCGAGCAGGGCGATCACGGCGAACACCGCAACGCCACCAACGGTAGCGCCGGTGTTGCCGAGAACGGCCTTCTTGGTGTTGCCCTTGGTGTCATTCTTCTTGGTGGTGTCGGCCGGCTTGCTGTCATCCTTCTTGGAGTCGTCGGTCGGAGCGTCCTTGTACATGGCGTACACTGCCCAGTCGCCGGTCACGACCATGTCTGGATCGACCGGAACGTTGCCGTCGTTGGAGGCGAAGCCCCATCCGGTGAAGATCTTGCCCTCGACGGCCGGTGCCTGGATGCCTGCGGCGTAGGTGGAGAACTTGACGTGGTCCTTGGCGTAGTAGCCGACGGTCTGGATCAGCTCGTTCTTGGTGTTGTAGAAGGAGACCGTGTTCAGAGTCTTATCTTCCGAAGTCGGAGTGTCCTTGTACATCGGGTAGACGGCCCAGTTGCCGGTCACTTCTGCGTTCGGGTCGACTGCGACGTTGCCGTCGTTGGAGGCGAAGCCCCATCCGGTGAAGGTCTTGCCCTCGACGGCCGGTGCCTGGATGCCTGCGGCGTAGGTGGAGAACTTGACGTGGTCCTTGGCGTAGTAGC
>OLGO01000344.1_pt1 | contig 48411 bp, 44 predicted proteins | sample 1605861 | NCBI WGS metagenome assembly OLGO01 (sample SAMN03283253) | human gut metagenome | biome: human-associated habitat; material: feces | host: Homo sapiens | place: USA | collected 2013
AACCGCCATCACGGCGGACGGTCAGATCGTTGCAGACTTCATCACTTCCGGCTCTTTGGTGGCGAACATCATCAAGGCTGGTGTCATTCAGTCACAGGATGGCTCGTCTTATTGGGATTTGGAGAGCGGTGAAGTGGTACTCCGTGCGTATGTCTCAACGGAGGAGTTTGCGGAGAAAACAGCCTATCTCCAGCAGAATGTGGACGGGCTGAACAGCTATGTGGCGACCCTTACCGAAACGATGGAAACTGTATCCAACGACCAAGGCATCCTGGAGGAACGGGTGCTGAACTCCGAAAGCCGTGTTTCGGAATTGGAACACACGGTGAATGGACTGTCCGTCACCATGCAGGAGCAGTACATCGGCGGCATCAACTATGTGCAGAATTCCTCCGGGCTGAACGGCATCACGGACGATTGGAGCTACTCCGGTACGGTGAAAACGGATGCCTCCACAGATACGCAAAACAACACCATTTCCGACTCCTGCTTTGTGCTGGGCGCATACTCCTCGTTGTCGCAGTACATCCGAGGTGTGGTTCCCGGCACTTATACGATCTCGGTTCGGGCAAAGAAAACCTCGACCATGTCCGGGTATTTCTATGTGACCTACAACGGGAACAAAACCAAGTACCTGTTCAATAAGTCCACGGCGTTTGACTGGACGGATTACTCCGTAACGCTCACGGATGTGACCGACCCCACGTTGCGCATTTACTGCTACTGTCGGGATGCGTCCATTTATCTCGCCGACATCATGATTTCCGAAGGAGCGATTCCCCGAAAGTGGACGCCTGCTCCCAACGAGATCTACACTCAGGAGGTCAAGATCGACAAGCGGGGCATCGAGGTGTCCAACAGCGCATCGTCCCAGCGAACGGTTATCACGAACACGGAGTTCGCCGGTTATTACAACGATGAGGTGATTTTCACCCTGAACAAGGACGAAACGCAGACTAAGAAAACCACGGTGGACGGCGAGCTGACCGTGGGCAAAACGAAGTTTGTCCCGATGCCAACGGCGTCCGAAGGGCTGAACATCGTCATTCTGGATTAAGGAGGGAAAGCTATGGCAACTTGGAAAAGCGCGGCATACGATGGGCGCTATCTTCAACTGGACATTTCAGAAAGCGTGAATGTGGTCGGTAACAGCTCGACACTTTCCTGGACGCTGACCTCTACCGGTGGCGCATCCACTTACTACACCATTGACACGACCACTGTAACGATCAATGGTACGACCGTATACTCAAAGGACCGTACCTATTGGGATGACCGTGTTTTCCCGGCAAAGAAAGGTTCTGTCAGTGGCACGATTACTGTGGCTCATGACAGCAACGGCAGCAAAACGATCACGGTCGGATTCTCGACCCGTGTGTATATCTACGGTTCACAGGAATACGGCGGCAGCATGACGCTGACTACCATTGACCGCTCTGCTCCCACAGTTACATTCAGTACATCGAATGTCACGGCAAACGGGTTCAAAATCTCCGCGACATCCTCGGCCACGGCGGACGTCTGGCAGTACAGTACAAACGGCGGCTCAGGCTGGACGCAGTTCTCAACAACCGCATCTACCGGCGCAAGCATAACACTGTCCTCGCTCTCACCGAACACCAGTTACACGGTGAGGGTCAGAGCAAGGCGGCAGTACAACCAGGTCTATGGCACTTCCGGCAGTTCCACGGTCAAGACGTTGGGTGGTGCGGTGGTGAACAGTGTCAACACGGTAACTGCGGACAATACCACGGTTTCCATTGCCATCAATGTGACCGTGTACGAAGCCTCCTACACCAATACGCTGGTGCTCAAAAACGGCGGCACAACGATCTTGACCATCTCCGGCCTTTCCTGGTCGAAAGGCACGGCGAACCGCACGGTCACGCTGACATCGGCGCAGAGAACAACACTGCTGAACGCTATGGCGTCCATCAAGTCATTCACAGGTACCTTTGCGGTTTCGTCTTACAGCGGGTCTACGCAGATCGGCAGTACTTCAAGCAAGACCGCCACTGTACTGACCACGGCGACCAATTCTGCTCCGACCATAAGCGGATTCACTTATGCCGACAGCTACACGACCACAAAGAACCTCACGGGCAACGACCAGCTGTTCGTGCAGGACTACTCGACTCTCAAGGTTACGCCGGGAACAGCGACTGCGAAGAACGGAGCGTCCATTTCCAACTATACCGCTTCCTGCAACGGTTTATCCGCATCCAATTCAACTGGGTCTGCTATCACAGTCGGAAAGATCGCCAAGTCCGGCAGCGTAACGGTCACGCTCACGATCACGGACTCCCGCGGTTATACCGCCAGCGTTTCCCAAACTATTACGGTTATCCCATACGCAAAACCGAAGGTGTCCTCGGTGACGCTCCGACGAACCAACGACATTGAAGCGGAAATGCAGCTCAAATTCAGCGGCTCTATTTCTGCTGTGACCGTAGACGGGACGCAGAAAAACAGCGTGGTTTATGTGCGGTATCGGTACAAGAAAACCAGTGAGAGCAGCTACGGCAGCTACACCAGCATCTATTCCGGCACGACAAAAAGCGGAACCTCTTTCAGCTACTCCAATTTGGAGCTGTGCAGTCTGGACGCCAACAGCTCCTACGACTTCCACTTACAGATCCAAGACAAACTCTATTCCTTGAGCAGTCTGGATCTGTATTTTACTGTTCCGCAGGGTACGCCGCTCATTGCGCTTCGGAAAAAGAAGGTCGGCATCAACACGCCGGAGCCACAAGCCATGCTGGATGTTGCCGGGGATATGCGGGTGGATGGCTCACCCCTTGCGGATTTTGTCATTCAGCAAGGGACAAGCGGCATCTGGAATTACCGTAAATGGAAAAGCGGTACAGCGGAATGTTGGGGTCAGTATTCCTTTACGACCGCCATTTCGACGGCATGGGGCGTGCTCTATGAGAGCGGCGCAATTGCGCTCCCTAATTTTCCATTTACCTTCGCGGAAATTCCTCATGTCCATATCTCCACGGAGAACAGCAACTACGCCATGTTTGTGGAGCGAGGCAGTTCGAGTAGCTGGTCTACAACGACCAACCCCGGAAAGATATTTGCCGTAAGACCAAATACGGTACCATCGGCAACCTACAAAGTATCAATCTATGCCATCGGAAAAGTGTGACGCTCCGGCGTCACTTTTTTCATACCCATTTTTAATTTCAAAGGAGGACAAACAACATGAAAGAATTCTGGACGACCATTCAGGTGGTATTCGCCGGTATCGGCGGCTGGCTCGGATGGTTCTTGGGAGGATGTGACGGCTTGCTTTATGCGCTTCTGGCTTTCGTGGTCATCGACTATGTGACCGGCATCATGTGCGCTGTGGTGGATAAGAAGCTGTCCAGCGAAGTCGGTTTCAAGGGCATTTTCAAAAAGGTGCTCATCTTCGCCCTGGTCGGCATCGGGCATATTCTCGACACCCGTGTCATCGGCAGCGGCTCGGTGATGCGTACCGCCGTCATTTTCTTCTATTTGTCGAATGAGGGCGTGTCCCTGTTGGAAAACGCCGCATACCTGGGACTGCCCATTCCGCAGAAGCTGAAATCCGTGCTGGAGCAGCTTCATGACCGCAGTGAAAAGGAGGATGAATAATATGGCTTACACGAACAGCCACCTGGTGTCCTACACCAAACTCAGCCCGAATCACTCTGGGCAGCGTACCCACAGCATTGACCGCATCACGCCGCACTGCGTGGTGGGTCAGTGCAGTGTGGAAACGCTGGGCAACATCTTCTTGCCGCCCTCACGGCAGGCAAGCAGCAACTACGGCATCGGCGTGGACGGTCGGGTCGGGATGTATGTGGAAGAGAAAAACCGCTCCTGGTGCTCCTCCTCCGCAGCCAACGACCAGAGAGCTATCACCATCGAGTGTGCCAGCGACAATACCGAGCCGTATGCGTTCAAGGATGTGGTGTACCAGCGGCTCATTGAGCTTTGCACCGACATCTGCAAGCGCAACGGCAAAACCAAGCTGCTCTGGCTCGGCGATAAGACCAAGACGCTGAACTATACCCCAAAATCTGACGAGATGGTGCTGACTGTCCATCGTTGGTTTGCGAATAAATCCTGTCCCGGCAACTGGATGTATGCCCGCATGGGCGATTTGGCATCCAAGGTCACGGCAGCTCTCGGCAGTGAGGTGAAGCCGGTTGACCCGGCCAAGCCCACCGGCTCTATCAAGGTCGGCGACCTCGTGACTATCACGGGCAGCACCTACTATGGCGGCAAATCCATTCCCGGCTGGGTGAAGAAGCTCCGCTGGTATGTGGTCGAGGTCAGCGGCGACCGTGCCGTCATCAACAAGGATGAATCCGGCAGGTACGCCATCATGTCGCCGGTCAAAACCTCGGCACTTACCGTGGCTGGCACAAAACCCGCCGAGGACTACCGCATTCACACCGTGGTACATGGCGACACCCTCTGGGGAATCGCAAGGAAGTATCTCGGCAACGGCAGCCGCTACACAGAGATTGTTAAGCTCAACGGCCTTAAATCATCTGTCATCTATACGGGGCAGAAACTTAAGATCCCGCAGAAGTAAGTGAGGTGCAGCCATGAGTGATAGGACAAAGGTGAAAATCGCGTTAGCTGAAGCAATCACTACACAGCTCTGGGTAAAAGGGCTGATCACGCAGAAACAGCGCGAAAAAATCAATAACAGCAGCCAGAAAGCCCTTAGAAAGGCAAGTTGATAATTCTTTGTGTTCTTTCGTTTTTGGGCTGGACTTTCTAAGAGTCCTCTGGTATCTTTACCCCCGCCTCCAATGGCGGGGGTAAAAAAATACGTTGGTTCGAGTCCAGCACATAGAAAGGAGAAAGAACGACATGGAAAAAACACGGGCAGTCGCATATATCCGTGTATCGACGGAGCGAGATGCACAGCTGCATAGCTACGAATTCCAAGAGCACTACTGGCAGAGTGCATTCGAAGATGACCCGAATACAGACCTCATTGGTATCTATGCAGACAAGGGCATCAGCGGACACAGTGTACAAAAGCGTCCAAAATTCCTTGTGATGATGCAGGAGGCACGGGAGCATAAGTTCGACAAAATCTATACGAAATCTGTATCCCGCTTCGCACGGAATACAACACAGCTGCTGGAAGCTGTCAGAGAACTCCGCGACCTCGGTATCGAGGTGGTATTTGAGAATGAAAACATCCACACATTCCAGCCGACAAGCGAAATCTTCTTGACGATCGCAGCGACGATTGCAGAAAACGATCTGGAGGTAGATTCGGCACGACAGCGCTGGTCAATTCAGCATCGCTGCGAAAATGGCTGGATCAGCGTCGGCAGCGGGCTCTTCGGCCTGAAGCTGACAGCGGATAATGAATTGGAGATTGTGCCAGAAGAGGCGGCAGTGATTCGATACATCTACGAATCCTACGTGGACGGCGGCATTGGGTCAAAGAAAATTGCGGATGCGCTCAATGCAGCAGACGTCCAAAGCCGGAATGGGTATCCGTGGGATGCGAAGCACATCATCGGCTTACTGCGAAACGAAAAATACAAGGGCGATGTGATCATGGGGAAATCGGTCAGGCACTTCGGAGAATACCATAAGAACCCAAACGCCGAATATGCACCTCGCTACTACATGGAAGGCACACATGAGGCAATCGTTGATAGAGATATGTGGGAAGCCGCACAGCGCATATTGGAAGAACGCAGCAGAAACCACTGCCGGACAAGAATCGCACACAGCTTCACCGGCATGATAGAATGCGGCTGCTGTGGAAAAAATTATCTGCACAAGGTCAATAACAGCCAGTGCAAATGGCAGACAGACATCTGGGCATGCCGCACATATCTGAGAGATGGGAAAAAAGCCTGCGGCAACAGCCGAATCAAGGACACTGTGCTCAAGGAGAAATTCATATCCGCCTACAATGAATTTATCGAGCGCAGGCCGCAGGGCGATTCAATGGTAGCACTGCAGGAAGTGCTCGAAGACCTGCGACAGCAGGAGCAGGAGCTCGCAGAGCTCATGATGCAGAGGCTGATCCCGAAGGCGGCATATGAGGAAGAACGCAAAAGCGTCAAAATGCAGATCACTGACATCAGTGATAAGATATCTGAACGCAGGGCAAAACGTGTGCCCGAAAGCGAGTATGTGCCGATTACAGAATTCAGCGAAGAAAAAGCAAAACGATTTCTATCGAAGGTCGTCGTGACAATGTTCACGGTGACCTTCGTGTTCTATAACGGAGCGAAAATTACGCGCACCTACGATAATGGGCAGCCTGGGAACAAAGTCGGGTGGAATAAAAAGAAGGAGGAGTCATAATGGCGACAGCGACAAGAAGAGTAGTACGAACCATGCCGCAGATGTTTATCGATGTGACGGATAACCAATCTGAGCGGCTGCAGGTGGCGGCATACGCCCGAGTGTCCACCGAAAAAGAAGAACAGGAGGACAGCTTCGAGCGGCAGGTCGAGCACTACAAACAGCTGATCTACTCAAAACCAGAGTGGCAGTTCGTTGATGTCTATGCGGATCCCGGCATCAGCGGGACGCGAGCAGAAAAAAGGCCGGACTTCCTCCGCATGATTGAGGACTGTCGCACGGGGAAAATACAGAAAGTGCTGGTTAAGAGCATCAGCCGCTTCGCTCGGAATACTGTCGATGCGTTGCAATACATCAGAGAGCTCAAGGATCTTGGAATCAGCGTGTACTTCGAGAGTGAGAACATTGACACGCTAACACCCGGAGGCGAAGTACTCCTGACAATCCTCGCGGCTATGGCCGAACAGGAAAGCCGCACGATCAGTAGCAACATTAAGTGGGCATGGCAGCGGAAGTTCCAGAAAGGCGACGTCATACTGAATACAGGACTCATGCTCGGATACCGAAAGATCGGAAAAGATGAGGAAGGCCACGATGTATATGAGATTAACGAAGAAGAGGCGGAAATCGTCAGGAGGATATACCGGGAGTTCATCGCCGGGTACTCTATTACGCAGATCGCAAAGCGGCTACAGGCGGATGGAGTCAAAACCAAGCTCGGCAAGGAAAACTGGCGGCACAATGTCATCGAGAGCATCCTCACGAATGAGAAATATACAGGCAATGCGCTACTCGGCAAGACGTTCAAACCGGACGTGCTCACAAAGTACCGACAGAAAAACGACGGCAAGAAAGCGCCGATCTACTATGTCGAAGGATCACACCCAGCAATCATTGAAAAAGGGTTGTTCGATCTGGCACAGCAAGAGATGCAGCGAAGAAGAGATGCAAATGACAATAAGGTCGGTGGCGGCAGGTACAGCAGCCGCTATCCATTCAGCGGGATGCTCGTATGCGGCATCTGCGGATCCAAGCTACGCAGGCAGGTACGAACAATGGGCAGTGGAAAGCGGACGGCATCATGGGGCTGCTGCAATAGGATAAACAATGGTCGAGCAGAATGCGACAGTCATCACGTCAACGAAGATGTGTTGGAGGCAACTTACCTCACCGCAATGCGAAGGCTCGTCGATAGTGCTGAAGAAGTAGTCGAGGTGGTAAGGGACGGCACTGAGCTCGCACTGGAACCGGAAAACAAAGCAGCAATGGAAAGGATCGATGAAGAAACCATTCAGCTGCAAGAAGCCGCGCTCGCACTGCACAAGGCAAAGCAGCGGATGGAAATCGGGGCTGTGGAATATGCATCACGGGTCAAAGAGTACAGTGAGCGTATGAAGGAACTGGAGGCCGAGCGCAATGAGCTGCAAGGAACGGCAGCCAAATATGCCGAGGTCAGGATGTGGCTCGATACCTTCATAGAGCAAACGATGCAAAGTGATACGCTCACCACGGTAGATGGCACGACCATGAAAATGCTTGTCGACAGAATACACGTCAGGAACGACGGCATCGTGGTCGAATTCAAATGCGGCGTAGCAATCGAGCAGGAATATGTGAAATGAGAAAACGAACCGCCAGCGGGAAAAGCACATCCTGCTGGCGGTTATCATTTTGGCGTTTTTCCATAGGTTTTCGTATCATTACGGCGCTCTTTCACATCGAAAAAAGACGGGAAGACCCGTCTTTTTTTGATGAGTGAGCATAAGAACAGAAGGGACTTGAACTCGGGAGAGTTGGCCGGCTGTGGTGGGATACTCTGTCACAAGCGCTTCAGCAATTGGCTGTGTAAATTAGGATAAGATTTTTGTTCGTAAGGGTATTATCTCCCACTCGTTTGCGAGAAACTTGGCTATTCGAGTGGGCCTTGCCCCACTCAATCTAATGGAAAAAAGCTTTTCGAGTGGGTTCAATCCCACTCGTTTGTACAAAAATCTTTTGTTTGAGTGGGATGTTTTTCTTACAAAAACCCTTAAAATACTTATTTTATTACATTATCTTGCAGTATATGCAATTTTGCAAAGGGAGTGTACCCCACTCATTTGTAAGAAACTTGGTTGTTTGAGTGGGCTTTGCCCCACTCGATCTGATGAAAAAAAGCTTTTCGAGGGGGACAAGACCCACTCGATTTACGCAAAACTAATCGTTTGAGTGGGACGCATTTCCGCTCAATTTGAGTAAAGTCACTTATCTCTAACTCCGATTTTCTGAGTATGGTTTAAGTAGTGAGTTTTCGAGCAGCGAATGTTTCGAAGTCGAGGAGAGTGAATTGAGGAGGAAGAATGTGAAGCGGCCGGCCACCTTTTTATCGCGCATTATTAAAATGGGAGGCATCCAAAAGTATCTCAATTTTGATTGGCGTACGGTAAGAATGAAAGAAACTTAAGCTGCATGTTTTAACTATCAGAGTTGGGAGCACTTTTGCAATATATATTAGGCGATTTTGCTGTACAAATCGGGATAGAACGTGAACCTGAGAGGGCAATAAGCGGGGGAAGAGCTCTTTTCTGGGTAAATACCTTTTTCTGCATTTTTAGAACAAACTAAAGGGCGAAATAATAATATAATATTGTACCGCATATTATGCTTTTTTAGAAAGGATTTTCATTTATGAATAGATGCAGAAATAACACGTGCATGCCATGCCGTCCCTGCTGTTGCAGTGTAAAATGGTGTAGGATATTCAGGCGTGAGCCTGTGGCGCCTTTTACTGTAACCTATCTGGCAAATGGAGGCACTGGGAGCTATGTCGATAGTGATATTCCGGCGGGATCACAATATACTATAAAAGATTTAAATGCTACAGGTATATCCCGCACGGGTTATACTTTCACAGGTTGGAATACGGAGGCCAATGGAGGTGGAACCGCTTATCAGCCTGGAGATAATATAACCGTCAACAGCGATATTGCTCTTTATGCACAATGGACGGCAAATCCGGGAACCTTTAGCGTGACCTACAACCCTAACGGCGGAACAGGCGGTACTACAGACGGAGGTATAACTGCAGGAACTCAGTATACTGTCAAGAGTGATACGCAGGCCGGCGTTACGCGTACGGGATACACTTTTGCGGGTTGGAACACAGAGGCTGGCGGTGGCGGAACCGCTTATCAGGCAGGAGATAATATAACTGTCAACAGCGATGTTACTCTATATGCACAATGGACGGCAAATCCGGGAACTTTTAGCGTGACCTACAACCCTAACGGCGGAACAGGTGGAATAACTGATGGAGGTATTGCTCCTGGCACGCAATATACAGTAAAGAGCGATACCGAAGCAAATGTTACCCGTACAGGATACACTTTCACCGGTTGGAACACGGAGGCTGGCGGCGGCGGAACCGCTTATCAGGCAGGAGATAATATAACCGTCAACAGTGATGTTACCCTATATGCACAATGGACGCCGCTTCCGACCTTCAGCGTAACCTACAATCCAAACGGTGGAACAGGCGGAACTACGGATGCAGATATAACATCAGGTACCCAGTACACTGTAAAATCTGATACGGAAGCCGGCGTCACGCGTACAGGATACACTTTTACCGGTTGGAATACAGAAGCCGGTGGTGGTGGAACAGCCTACCAAGCGGGATCAGACCTCACCGTAACGGGAGATGTCACTCTATATGCTCAATGGACGCCGTTTCCGACCTTTAGCGTGACTTACAACCCTAACGGAGGAACAGGCGGAACTACGGATGCGAATATAACTTCGGGAACTCAGTACACTGTTAAAAGTGATACGGAAGCCGGCGTCACGCGTACAGGATACACCTTTGCCAGCTGGAACACAGAAGCCGGCGGCGGCGGAACCTCTTACCAGGCGGGATCAGACCTCACCGTAACGGGAGACGTCACACTGTATGCGCAGTGGACGCCGCTTCCGACCTTTAGCGTGACTTACAACCCTAATGGAGGAACAGGTGGAACTACGGACGCAGATATAACTTCAGGAACTCAGTACACTGTAAAATCTGATACGGATGTCGGTGTAACACGTACAGGGTTTACCTTTGCAGGTTGGAACACAGAAGCCGGCGGCGGCGGAACCTCTTATCAGGCGGGATCAGACCTCACCGTAACGGGAGATGTCACACTGTATGCGCAGTGGACGCCGCTTCCGACTTTTAGCGTAACCTATAACTCTAATGGTGGAACGGGCGGCACCACAGATGGAGGAATAACTTCCGGCACGCAGTATACGATCAAAACAGAGGCAGAGGCAAGCGTGAGCAGACCGGGTTCCACGTTCAACAACTGGAACACAGAAGCCGGCGGCGGCGGGACCTCTTATCAGCCGGGAAGCAGCACGACTATAACATCGGATCTTACTCTTTTTGCACAATGGACTTAATGCTTTGAGAAAGGCCGGCGGTTTGCATCCTCTGCAGACGGCAAGCTGCTTCTCAGACTTTTGACGGCGGGCAATAATCTCTTGTTAAAGTCCTGAGAGGATTAAAGTCTCATACACGAAGTTTTACTTTCGGGGCAAAAAAGATGGATAGCCTGCCGACATGGGTTTCGATTCTAATCGGGTTAAGCTTTACGGGATAAAAAGGAGGCCGTATCTATACGGCCTCCGGATGATAATTCCGACGGTAGTTGATAGGAGCGAGAATAAAGATAAAAAAATAAAATAAAGTCTTGCAGCAGATTAAAAAGCAGAGTAGAATTAAATAAAGCTAAGTAAGCTTCCGCACTTAAGTGCGGAAGTTTTTCAATGAAAGAGGGAGGCAATGGAAGAAAAGACTAACGTAATGCGCATACTCGATCAAAAGAAAATAAACTATAAGAGTCATTATTACGGAGACAGCGGCGCAGTCTCAGGCTTAGAGGTGGCTCGGGTTTTAGGCGAAGATCCGTCGAGAGTATTTAAGACTTTAGTAACTGAGGGAAAAAGCAGAAACTATTATGTTTTCATGATTCCTGTAGCTGAGGAACTGGATCTGAAAAAATCTGCCAAAGCAGTGGGAGAAAAGTCTGTAGAAATGGTCAAATCCAAAGAATTGCTGCCTTTGACAGGTTACATACATGGAGGATGTTCACCTATAGGGATGAAAAAATACTTTAAGACTACTGTGGACCTTTCTGCAGAGAATAAAGATACTATATATGTAAGCGCAGGCAAGATAGGATGTCAGATAGAGATCAGGTTAGAAGATCTGAAAAAGATAATCAGAATTGAAACGGCTGATTTGACGATCTGATGAGGACAACATAAGTGTAGACAGGACGGTGGGATTTATATGATATTAGGATATGGACTTGGGGCTCTCGGCCAGGGAGCGGCGTATTATTTTATGTCTTCATATTTCGTGGTTTTTCTGACTAACTGCGTAGGGCTTGGCGCAGCGGCAGCAGGCACGATTTCTTCGATAGCCTTGCTGGTAGAAGTTATAGCCGGAATGACAGTAGGGAACCTGTCAGACAAATGCACGTCAAAGATGGGCAGGCGCAGGCCTTTCATGCTCACATCGTCCATAGTGATGCTGCCGATATTGGTGATAATGCTTCACAGCGTAGATGGCTCCTTGACATTTAAAGCCGCATATTATCTGTTCTTTGCAATTTTGTTCAGGATATTCTTCTCCACTTATGAGATACCTTACAATGCTCTGGGAGCGGAAATAGCTACTGACTATGATGAGAGAACGAGACTGAGAAGTCTGGCCAGAGTGTTTTCCATAGCCGGAAATGCTATAGGATATATAATGCCCTTGGCAGTCTTAGAGCTGTTTAAGGGAAGAGAATCGGCCGGATGGGGCATGATGGGAGTCATATTAGGAGTATGCTGTCTTGTAAGCTGGCTCATTTCGGTGACGTCGACAGGAAAAAATATAGTGAGAATTTCAGATGTCAAAGAAAAGAAGAATCTCTTAAGAGATATAATTGTAAATTATCGAGAACTTTTAAAGTTAAAAGCCATGAAGCTGCTGGTAGTATATAAAGCGGCGTTTACCTGTGCTTTTTCGCTTTTCAGCGTCGGAACGATCTATTTTTTACAATATAACTTAGGACTGGATAACAAGTATTCATCCTATGTATATGTGTTTACCATTGTTATCTTTATCGTGTCTACTCCTATAATAGAAAAGATGGCCCTTTTGAAAGGAAAGGCATGGCAGCAGATGGTAGTCATGGGATCTTGCGGGATTGCGGGAGTACTGATCTACCTTTTCGCATCAGATTCAGTAGTAGGGTGCGCAGTATATATCGGGATATTTGCAGTAGTGCAGACAGGCTTCTGGCAAGTCAGCAATTCGATCTTTTACGATATAGTAGAGGTGGATGAGTATGTGAACATGAAGAGACGGGAAGGTGATATAATGTCTGTCGTATCGGTTCTGGGAACCTTGATCACCGCAATAATGGTATGGGCTTTCGGCGTCCTTTTTGACGCAGCGGGATTCAACGCAAAGCTGACTGCTCAGCCTGAAAGTGTTGTATCATTTCTGAATACGGCGTACATATTGATACCTTGCCTGTGTCTGTTTGCGGGTGCGGCGGCCCTAAAACTCTTTCCAATAAACAAGAAGACTTTTGAATCGCTGACTTCGGCCATCTCCCTCAGAGAAAGGGGCGAACCATTCGATCAATATGTTGAAGACTTGGATAGGATAGTTGGTCGTGGAAGAATATAGATAATACCACAACGCTTTGCAAGTTCATGGATACGAGGAATTCATAACAAATTTTCGGTAATCAAAGCTACCACCTCCGTATTTATTTTAGCACAAAGAAAAGGTAGACAACATGGTGGTTTTCCATGTGTCTACCTTTATCTTACACCTTCATTTAACCGGTGGTTTTGTGATCCTTTGAGGAAAAAATAAAAGACAGACGAATAAATCCATCTGTCTTTAAACTGGTGACTCTATCGGGGTTCGAACCCGAGTTGCCGCCGTGAGAGGGCGGAGTCTTAACCACTTGACCATAGAGCCATGACTAATTTAATATAACATAAAATAATACAAAATGCAAGCAAAATTTAATCTTTTGCTGCTTAGGAATTCAAAAAAACCTCTGTCCATACGCATGAACTTTCTGATATATTGCGTCAGACAGAGGAAATATGCAGATAGTTTTTTGCATGAAGCATCAGACTCTGTCAGAGAAGCATGCGCGGGCATACGTGATCGTTCATAAATTTAATTAAAAATTTTCGAACGAACATGTTTACTTCTAAGGAGTTGTGAACACCGCCTTTTGAAAGGAGCAGAAAATCTTTGAGGTAATGCGGATATACTTTTAAATCTTCGTAATCATCGAAATACATTTTAAGATTTGCGAAGATATTCCCCTTGTGGCGCTCTATTCTCAAATTAAATTCGAAACTTTTGTCATCATCGAATTTACAAGAAAAATTATCGGAAAATGTGTCGTATGACATATAGGAGAAGCCTTCTCCTCTGTATTTGCCTTTAATGGACAGTCCCGATAAGTTCACTTTGATATAAGAGACGGACAGGGACGGCCATCCGTTCTCTCCGCCTACTGCAAAGCCCAGCGCATTGAGAGCTTTATGTATCCTGACTTGCTTCAATATGGGAAGAAGCTGATAAAGCTGCAGGATGTCATCGTGATTATGAAGCAGTATGCGTTCTGCTATCGCTTCTTTTTGATCCGGATCCAGGCAACTTAAATAGGCCTTATACAGATCTACGCTCTCTGCTCCGGAAATATCGTCGGCTCTTTCGGGAGCCAGGCCCATGTATATTTCTATATCTTTTTGTTTCAAATGTTTCAGCAGATTTCTTATTTCACTGTGCCCGCTGATGATCAAATAGAGATCCATATTATATATGTCGCAGTCGGGACTTGGCACAGACTGCCTTTCTGCACGCTTGCGCACAAAAGGAAGGTCGAAATGCTTGCCGTTATATGTGAGCAGATAATCTACACGATCAAAGTCTTCCCTTAAATATTCCAGGATGTATCTTTCATCACCGGGAGTTTCGGCAAAATACTGGGTTATCCGGCAGCTTCCGTCTTTTTCTACGGTCATGAAGCCTGCGAGTATTAACGGAGCAAACTGCGGGCTGAGGCCCAGTGTTTCGATATCAAATATTCCCATCTTAAGATCTTTGAAATACTGATCTAATATTCTAGATGAAAAGTATGGGACTTTATGAGTGCTTGTTATTATTTTCATATCAGTTACCGTGAGTGATAACAAAATAGCCTGCAGGGGAGCAGGCTACTTTGTTCAAAAGGGGTATTTTGGATTTGAGATTATGAGGTTATCAGGGGGGATAACCACAATATTATTGTACAAGAAGATCTGAGGAAATGCAAGTAGAAAGTGTAAAAAAAGTGAAAAAAGTTGTTAAATGGGTGAATTTGTCGAATAGTTTTTGGAAATTTTTTGAATAGATTAGTTATAATTAGTTTATCGAATTACCCGGGAAACGATATGAGACCACGGCCTTTAAAACGAGAGGCATAAGATGAAGGACTATAACAGGAGGAATAATAATGGAAATTTTAAAAGTATCAGCTAAGTCTAATCCTAATTCGGTAGCAGGAGCATTAGCAGGCGTATTGAGAGAAAAAGGTGGAGCGGAGATACAGGCTATAGGCGCGGGGGCCCTCAATCAGGCCATAAAAGCGACGGCCATAGCCAGAGGATTCGTAGCTCCAAGCGGCATAGATCTCGTATGTATACCGGCATTTACCGATATACAGATAGAGGGAGAAGAGAGGACCGCCATCAAGCTTCTCGTAGAACCGAGATAATACATAAGCAGAATAAAAACACGCAAGCTGCCGGAGTAAGCCATACCTCTTAACCGGCAGCTTTTTATTGACTTGATTGAAGTTTTTGATATATAATTCCAGTCAGCAGAATATTTGTACACTTAAGTATGAGTGAAGCCAAAGTCAAGAAAAGAAAAGACAGAAGTTCCTGCAAGAAGCGGGCGAGCCGGTATGTATATCAGAATAGGAGAGATCATGATATTTGAAGAGAAGACTATAGAGACTGAACGCATATATGAAGGGAAGATACTGAATCTTAGAAGAGACAAGGTAACCGTGGAGCACGGAACATCCTACAGAGAGATAATAGAGCACAATGGAGGCGCGGTGATAGCTGCGGTCACAGAAGATAAAAAGATGGTAATGGTCAGACAGTACAGAAAGCCCGCCGAGAGAGCAATGCTTGAAGTACCTGCCGGAAAGATAGATCCCGGTGAAGACCCAAAACAGACAGCGGCAAGAGAACTTAAAGAAGAGACAGGGTATGAGGCCGAGAAGATAGAATTTGTAACATCCTTTTATCCTACCGTGGGATATTCTAATGAACAGCTTTATCTCTTTGTGGCCGAAGGACTCGTTCCGGGAGAGACTTGCTTTGACGAGAATGAGGCTATAGATATAGAGGAGATAGATATCGACATCCTCTTCGATATGGTGATGACAGGTCGGATACATGACGCCAAGACGATCATATCCATACTGATGATACGCGATATGATCAGTTCAGGAAAGCTTCGATCATGCAGGAGGCTATGATGAGAATTACCCCTGCGCCGTAGCATACGAGATATTGCCTTGCATAACTTTGCAGGGCATTTTTATTTATTGAACGGCGCTTTTTCTGTATAAAAGATCTTACGACTACCAGAGCACATTCCAGTGAAACCGCGGCTAAAATGCAGAGGACTGGGATCTGTATCAGGCTGTGGGGGAGCATCGTCGATATTATGTACCATCCGCCTTTAAGACCGAAGGTCTCCACTAGCATGGTGGCCGAAAAGCCTAAGGTGAGGCCTTTTATCAGCGGTATGAGAGGACAAAGCGCACATAAAGGGGGAAACAGCGGGCATGCAAACAGAACGACTAAAATGATGAGCCAAGTCTTAAAGCTTCCAAAAAAAGCAGTACTGAAACTTTGAGTACTTTCTCCTGCGAAGAACCCGCTCATCATGTCCATGAGCTGCTGTTTACCTTCGCCTTTCATGAACACTTCAAAAAAAGATCCTGTGCATATGCCCACGGCCATTAAAAATAAAAATATTAAAGTCAGTTTTTTGTTTATAACCATAACAAGCTCCTTAAATAAATTCTACTCGGGACTCCTTCATGGTGTTACTCAAAAAAGTTTACATAATACCTTTTAATTCTTCAATTTTCGATTGAAATATTTATATTTAAGTAATATACTGTTGACAGAGGATTAACATGGACAGAGAAGAATTCATCAGATATCTTACAGAAGAAAAAAACGCATCATATAACACTTGCAGAGCTTATGAACGAGACGTGGAACATTTTGCCGTATTTTTGAATAAGCGAGACGTAGGCGATCTTTATCATGCCGTCAATGCCGATGTGGTTTCGTATCTTATGGAACTCAAAAATTTGGGACGCTCCAAATCGACGGTCAACAGAAAGCTTGCCTCTATAAGGACATACTACGGTTTTTTGCAGAAGACTCAGGGACTGAAAGAAAATCCGGCGGAAAATATCAGGTCCCCCAAGATAGCCAAAAAGAATATAGATTTTCTCGAGCCTTCGGAGATAGAGACTCTCATGGGACTGCCAGACGACAGCGAGAAGGGCATGAGAGACAGAGCTATCCTCGAATTGTTGTATGCTACCGGTATACGGGCCGGTGAGATAATCTCCATGGAGACGGCGGATCTGAACCTGCGCATGGGGTTTGTGACATGCGCGGGAGAAAACATAAGAGCCAGAATAATACCCGTAGGCCGTATGGCCAGAAACGCGCTGGAGATATACATGGAGCAGGCCCGTCCCAGACTGATCAGAAATAATGAAGATGAGAATCATCTCTTTGTCAACTTCCAGGGTAAGCCCATAACGAGACAGGGACTTTGGAAGATTTTGAAAGAGTACGGCAGGCGGGCGAATCTTGGTATAAGTCTTACTCCTCAGACCATCAGAAATTCTTTTGCGGTTCACATGCTGCAGAACGGGGCCGACATCAAATCGCTTCAGGAACTGATGGGGCACGAGGATATTTCAGCGACGCAGGTTTATCTGGCGTTTACTAAAAACAGGATAAAAGATGTGTATGACAGAGCCCATCCCAGGGCATAAAATTTTGCTAAAAGGCTTGCAATAGAGCCTTTTATGTGCTAAAATATACAAGTTATTACGGGCGGTCCTCTGGAGATAGTTGTGCCACGAACGTCTTGGAGGGAAGGAGGAAGAAAAATGGATGTAATCAAATCGATCACTCAAGAATATGAGAAAAGCGATATCCCTGCTTTTGGTGTAGGAGACACAGTAAAAGTCCACATCAAAATCAAAGAAGGCAACAGAGAAAGAGTTCAGATCTTCGAAGGCTTTGTGCTGAAGAAGCAAAACGGCGGAATAAGCGAAACCTTTACCGTCAGAAAGATCTCTTCGGGAGTCGGCGTAGAGAAGACTTTCCCGCTGCACTCGCCTAAGATCGAAAAGATCGAGGTAGTGAGAAAAGGCGCAGTCAGAAGAGCTAAGCTCAACTACATGCGTGAGAGAACAGGTAAAGCTGCTAAGATCAAAACTAAAGAATAGCTTTTACGGGGGAATCCGAGGGGATTCCCCTTTTTTCTGATAAATATCAGTCTCGCCGCCTGCTCGCAGGCAGCATTTGCCGAGAGCCTTGCGCTCTCATTTAGATGAGGTGTATAATGGATAATATAAATTGGTATCCAGGTCATATGAAGAAGACCAGAGAATTGATAGAAGACAGTCTCAAGATGGTAGATCTGGTCATAGAGGTAGTGGATGCGAGAATACCCGTATCCAGCAGAAACCCTATAATAGATCAGCTGACCCGGGGAAAGCGCCGTGTGATCATTCTCAATAAGAGCGATCTCTCCGATCCTTCAGCTAACGAAGCGTGGGAAAACAGGCTTAAAGAAGAAGGAAGCATGGTGACTGCCATGAACTGCATGAAAGGGCAGGGCACAAAACAGCTTCTCAAACTTCTGTCTTCACTGCAGGCTGAGAAGAATGAAGGCAAGATCAGAAAGAAACCTCTCAGGATGATGATCGTAGGAGTCCCCAACGTAGGGAAGTCCTCTCTCATAAACAGGCTCACGGGCAGAAAGAGCGCAAAGACGGGAGACAGGCCGGGGGTAACCAGGGGAAAACAGTGGCTTTCTCTGGAGAGCGGCATGCAGCTCTTAGACACGCCGGGAATCTTATGGCCTAAATTCGAGGATCCCAGGGCCGGGCTTAATCTGGCTTTCTGCGGATCGATAAAAGACGAAATACTGGATGTGAGCGATCTGGCCCTTGAACTGATAAAAGTGCTGCAGGACAAGTACCCGAAGCTGCTCATAGATCGTTATAAGATAGAAGATATCGGAGATTCTCCTCTTGAAACCATGGAGGCGATTGCTAAAAGGCGAGGATTTATACTGGCAGGAAAGCGGATAGATTACGAAAGGTGCGCCCGCACTCTCCTGGATGAATTCAGAGGCGGCGTCATAGGAAACATTACTTTGGAGACGGCAGATGACTAAAGAGGAAAGACAACAAAAGCTTGAAGAAAAATTCTGCGCCATGCGGGAGTTTGACCTGAATTTCGGATTCGGAATGGATGAGATAGGAGGAATCGACGAGGCGGGCAGAGGACCTCTGGCAGGGCCGGTGGTAGCCGCATGTGCAGTTCTCGGCTCAGACTTTAACGTCATAGGCGTAGACGATTCGAAAAAACTTTCAGAAAAGAAGAGAGAAGAACTGTTTCAAGAGATAACTTCTAAAGCGCTGGCATACGGAGTGGGAATAATAGACAGTGAAACAATAGATGAGATAAATATTTTGCAGGCGACCAGAAGAGCCATGATGACGGCGGCAGTGAACGCAGACGATATGCTGAAAGTCAGGACCGGATCTGAGACAGGTATTAAATTGCTTCTTCTTGACGCTGTTCGTATAGACGGAGTAGATATTCCGCAGAAGGATATAATAAAGGGCGACGCCAAAAGCCTGTCCATCGCCGCATCCTCGATAATAGCCAAGGTGACCAGAGACAGGATCATGATAGAGTATCACAACCTGTATCCGCATTACGGATTTGATAAAAATAAGGGTTACGGAACCAAAGCTCATTATGAGGGACTGTATGCTCACGGCATGACGCCTATACACAGGAAGACGTTTTTAAAGAATTTATAAAGGAGAAAAAGATGGTATTTAAAAGCGACATTCAGATTGCGCAGGAGTGCGAAAAGAAGCAGATAACTGAGATTGCCGAGGCGGCAGGGATAGACGAAAAATACCTGGAGCAGTACGGAAAGTACAAAGCTAAGGTTGACTACTCTCTTCTCAGAGATAAAAAAGATGAGCCTGACGGCAAGTTGATCCTGGTTACGGCCATAACGCCTACTCCGGCGGGAGAGGGAAAGACCACTACGTCTGTAGGGCTGGCCGACGGACTCAGAAAGATAGGCAAAAACGCCATCGCAGCTCTCAGAGAACCGTCTTTGGGACCTGTATTCGGCATAAAGGGTGGAGCTGCCGGAGGCGGACATGCGCAAGTAGTTCCAATGGAAGATATAAACCTTCATTTTACGGGGGACTTTCATGCTATAGGAGCAGCCAACAATTTGCTGGCGGCTATGCTGGATAACCATATTCAGCAGGGAAACGACCTTAGCATAGACCCTAAACAGATAACGTGGAAGAGAGCTGTCGATATGAACGACAGACAACTCAGACATATAGTAGACGGCCTCGGCGGCAGAATGCAGGGAGTGCCCAGAGAGGACGGATTTGATATAACCGTGGCCTCTGAAGTTATGGCAGTTTTGTGTCTGGCTTCTGATATATCTGACCTCAAAGAAAGACTTGCCAGAATCATAGTGGCGTATACATATGACGGAAAACCTGTGACTGCAAAAGATCTGAGGGCTGAGGGGGCTATGGCCGCTTTGCTTAAAGACGCGCTTAAACCTAATCTGGTGCAGACTATAGAAGGAACTCCTGCATTTATACACGGAGGACCTTTTGCCAATATAGCTCACGGCTGCAATTCCATCACAGCGACTAAAATGGCCATGAAACTGGCTGATTACACGGTGACCGAAGCCGGTTTTGCTGCTGATCTTGGGGCTGAGAAATTTTTCGATATAAAGTGCAGGATAGCAGGCCTTAAACCTGACGCGGTGGTTATAGTGGCTACGGTCAGAGCTCTCAAATACCACGGCGGAGTGGCCAAGAATGATCTCAACGAAGAAAATCTGGACGCTCTTACGAAAGGTCTGCCTAATCTGCTGCAGCACGTATCCAACATTAAAGATGTATTTGGCCTGCCATGCGTAGTGGCGATAAATGCTTTTCCTACAGATACCGAAGAGGAACTGACTCTGGTAGAAGAAAAGTGCCGGCAGATGGGAGTGAATGCTGTGATTTCAGAAGTATGGGCCAAGGGAGGAGAAGGCGGCGCTGCGCTGGCTGAAGAAGTGGTGAGATTATGTCAGATCCCCGGCGATTTCAGACAGTCTTACGACCTGTCTCTGTCTATAGAAGAGAAGCTTAACGCCATATGCAAAAGTGTATATCACGCCGATGGGGCGGTTCTGACGGACAATGCGAAGAAGCAGGCTAAAAAGCTTGAGGATCTGGGATTTGGCAATCTGCCGATATGTGTAGCCAAGACTCAGTACAGCTTTTCTGACGACCCTTCCAAACTGGGCGCTCCTTCCGGATTTACGGTGACTGTGCGAAACCTTAAAGTTTCCGCCGGCGCCGGCTTTATAGTAGCTCTTACAGGCGACATAATGACTATGCCGGGTCTTCCGAAAGTTCCGGCGGCTGAGAAAATAGATGTGGATAGCGACGGAAGGATAACGGGATTGTTTTAGCAGATCTTGCGATCTTGGTTTCCGCTTTAATTTTATCCCTTTAAACGTTGAAAAATCAACGTGGCAACTGTAGGTTGACAAATTTCCAAGCTCGCTTGGTGGTAAATTGAGATGACAGAAGCTATGATTTTACCAAGAGAATAAAAGAATGTCGGAGGTAAAAATGATTTTAGCTGATAAGATAACGGAACTGAGAAAAAAGAGAGGCTGGTCGCAGGAAGAGCTGGCAGAAAAGGTAGATGTGACGCGTCAGTCAGTATCGAAATGGGAAAGCGCCCAGTCGACGCCTGACCTGGATAAGATATTAAAACTGGCGGAAATATTCGAAGTTACTACGGACGAACTCTTGAAGGCCGAGCAAAGATTTGAAGATGAGAAATCTTCTGAGAAGAAGGATAAGAACGAAAAGAAAAAGATCTGTGAAAAAATCACACGTAACGCAGAAGAACGCAAGGTCACAGCCGAGGAGGCACAGGAGTTTTTGGAATTTAAAGAGAAGACTGCGCCAAAGATAGCCATGGGCGTTTCCCTGTGCGTTCTTTCTCCGGTGCTGCTGATCCTGATGGCCGGAGCTGCCGAATACCGGGTGATAAATGCTTCAGAGGATCGGGTGGCAATGCTTGGAGTAGTGATACTGCTGGCGATAGTGGCAGCAGCGGTTTCTATATTCTTTATACCTTATGGTATAGCTTCTTCTAAGTATGAATATATAGAGAAAGAACCTCTCAGGCTGAATCCCGAGCTGACAGAGACATTGAACAGACAGAGGGATGATTACAGACCGGCTTTCAGCAGGAGTATTGCCATAGGAGTTTTAATTTCTGTGCTTTCCGTCTTGCCTATGTTTGTAGCAGGATTCATATTCGACCCGGAAGACGGGTTTCATTTTGTGGTTTCGGCAGGTATACTGCTGGTGATGATTTCCATAGCAGCCAATATCTTTGTCAGGGCCGGCATAAAGTGGGAAAGCTATCAGAAATTGCTGGAAGAAGGCGACTATACGAGAGCTCAGAAGGATAAAGTCCTTGAGGCCATAAGCAGCGTGTATTGGCTTTCAGTGACGGCGATATACCTGATCTATAGCTTTATAAGCTTTAACTGGCATATAAGCTGGGTGATCTGGCCGGTGGCAGGGGTGATATTCGCCATCATAAATGTCGTATATTCGGCAGTTAAAAGGGATTGAGAAAAGCAGGAAGTAAGATGGAACAGATGAGCATATTCGAAAATCAGATAGAAAGACCCCTTGCTGAAAGACTGCGTCCGAAGAATCTCGAGGAATACGTAGGCCAGTCTCACCTTCTGGGAAAGGGAAAGATTTTGAGGAGGCTCATAGAGGGAGATAATATTTCTTCCATGATATTCTGGGGACCTCCGGGAGTAGGAAAGACTACTCTGGCCAGGATCATAGCGGGAGCGACAAAGGCCGAGTTCATAGACTTTTCTGCCGTGACCAGCGGTATAAAGGAAATACGGGCTGTAATGCAGCAGGCCGAAACTAACCGCCGCTACGGTGAAAAGACTATAGTTTTCGTGGATGAGATACACAGGTTCAATAAGGCTCAGCAGGACGCATTTCTTCCCTTTGTGGAAAAGGGAAGCATCATCCTGATAGGAGCGACCACCGAAAATCCATCTTTTGAAATAAACGGAGCGCTTCTCTCGAGGTGCAAGGTATTTGTGCTTCAGGCGCTGACAGAGGAGGATATAGTACAGCTTCTAAACCGGGCTATCGCCGACCCCAGAGGTTTTGGCGACCAGAAGATAGAGATAGCTCCCGAAATAATAAGAGCTGTTTCGGTATTCGCAAGCGGTGATGCGAGGACGGCTCTTTCCACTCTGGAAATGATAGTGCTCAACGGCGATTCGGATGGAGACAGAATCATAGTGACCGCAGAGACCTTTGAGCAATGCACCTCCAAAAGGTCTCTGCTGTATGATAAAAAAGGAGAGGAACATTATAATCTGATTTCCGCTCTTCATAAATCTATGAGAAATTCTGACCCTGACGCGGCAGTTTACTGGCTTGCCAGGATGCTGGAAGCAGGAGAAGACCCTCTGTATGTCGCAAGGAGAGTGACTCGTTTTGCGTCAGAGGATATAGGACTTGCAGACCCAAGAGCATTGGAAATAGCTGTGGCGGCATATCAGGCGTGTCACTTTATCGGAATGCCCGAATGTTCTGTGCATCTTACAGAAGCGGTGATATATATGTCAATGGCCCCTAAATCCAATTCGCTTTATACTGCTTATGAGCAGGCGAAGAAAGACGCCCTTACTCAGCTGGCAGAACCGGTTCCTCTAATAATCAGAAACGGGGTTACTAAGCTGATGAAGGAGCTGAATTACGGAAAAGGTTATAAGTATGCTCACGACGCTATAGATAAGCTGACAGATATGCAGTGCCTTCCTGATTCTCTTCTGGGAAGAGAATACTATAAGCCTACAGAAGAGGGAACAGAAGCCCGGTTCAAGGAGAGACTGCGCCAGATAAAAGATTGGAAGAAAAAGAGAAATAAATAAACCTGTCTGAAATATAATTGAAGTTGCTCAATTTTATAATGAGCATTGTCTGTTTATCTTGGTGCATTTAGATGCAGCAGTCTTAAGGTGTTCCACTATAAAATCTTTTTTCTGATTTATTTCGCTTGCTGCACCATATACGGTGATGACAGCTTCTACTTCAAAATCGCTTTTAAAGATGGGAGCTGAAAGGGAAATAACGCCTTCTGTGACTTCCTGGTTACATTCAAAATAACCCAGCTCTTTACCTTCCTGCAGTTTCTTTAATAGTTGTTCTCTATTGGTTACAGTATATGGAGTCAGAGGCTTTAAAGCAATATCGTCTAAATATTCATTGAGCCTCTTTTTACTGAAATATGCTAAAAAGGCATTTCCGGCTGATGAAGCATAGGCCGGATAAGCGCATCCCGTATAGTAATACACGACTCTATCTTTTTTATGAGAAGAATAATCTTCAATAGTAGTTATCTGGTTGTTGGCAAACGAAACCATGACGACGTTTTCATCTACGATTTCCACTAAATCTTCGATACAATCCCTTGTAATAGTAATTATGTCATACTTTTGAAGTATAGCATCGGCTATGTTAACGAACTTAAAGGCAAGTGAATATTTATAGGTAGACTCATTCTGAGTAACATAGTCATATTTTAAGAGGGTATTGAGAATACGAAAGACTGTGCTGTTGGCCAGGGACATACGTTCGCTCAACTCTTTTATACTGATTTCTTTCACCTCTGACATTATATCAATGATCTTAAGCGTATTTTCCAATGAAGAAAGTATATATTTATTGTCCATTTTTTCCTCCGATGCTAATACTCTTTATTATACCGTGCTTTTTATTTTTTGAAAAGCAAAAAGATTAAGTTATAAGTTGACAAACTATAAGTGATGTGATAAATTCTCTATAAAAGAATTTAAATTCTTTTATAGAGAATTTAAAGCTTGCCGGCAAAGATCACTATGTTAATTTTTATCAACGATTTCAGTATTTAGCAGAGAAAGGTGAATAACATGGATATCAAAGCAATTATTCAAGTAATCGTGTACGATTATTTGTGGGGAACGCCTATGATCTTATTCATACTCGCTGCTGGACTTTACTTTACGTTCAGGAGCGGCCTGTTTCAGTTCAGATTTTTCGGTCATGCCATAAGAACTGTAGTGAAACGACTTTTTAAAGGCGAGGAAGGGGGCGGTGACGGAACCTTTTCACCGATGCAGGCTCTCAGTACCGCCCTCGGTTCTACCGTAGGAACGGGGAATATAAGCGGAGTTGCAACAGCAATAGTTGTAGGCGGCCCGGGAGCAGTTTTCTGGCTTTGGGTGGCAGGCCTTTTCGGCATGCTTACCAAAATGGTGGAAATAACTTTAGCTGTGTTTTATCGAAGAAAAGATGCAGATGGTAATCCGTATGGCGGCCCTACATACTACATGGAGGACGGAATAGGAAAGAGATTTAAAATGCCAAAGGTGGCTTGGACGCTGATAATTCTCTTTTTTATAGGCTTTTTCATGGGATTTTTTATCAATATTCAGACATATACCGTGACAGAGGCAATTTCGACGACATTCGGATGGGGAATGATACCGGTCGCCGTGGTTTATACGATACTGCTCTTTATAATGATAAGCGGAGGATTAAAGCGAATCGGAGACTGGTGCTCGGTAATGGTGCCTGTCATGTGCGTCTTCTATCTTGCAGGCGGATTGTTCATAATATTTAAGAACATAGACGTGTTGCCTGCCGTTATAGAAAGCATATTCGTAAATGCGTTTACTCCTACGGCGGCTTTCGGAGGTTTTGCAGGAGCAAGTGTATCGCTTGCCATGACTACCGGCTTTGCAAGAAGTGTTTACAGCAATGAAGCAGGCTGGGGGACATCTCCTATGATTCATGCCTCAGCAAAGGTGGATCATCCGATTAAGGAAGGACTCGTAGGGGTCTTCGAAGTCTTTACCTCTACTTTTATCATCTGTACCATCACGGCTCTCGCTGTTTTGGTGACGGGTCTATGGTCCACAGGAATAGATGGCGCAAATCTTACATTGACGGCGTTTGAAAGTGAACTTGGCATGTTTGGCAGGATCGTTATAGCTATTTCGGTATTCCTATTCGGAATCACGACGGCCTCTGGCATATATGTTCAGAGTGAAGCAATATTTAATCATGTGATAAAAAATCCTAAAACTGTTAAGGTCGTCATAAACGCATATAGGTTTTTATACCCTCTGGTGGCTCTCATAATGGTATTCATAGCTGTGCTTAATGGTCTGCCAGGCGCTACGATATGGCTCCTTGCAGATGCCAGCACAGCTTTGCCGATACTTACCAATACCGCTACACTGATCGTATTATTTCCTGTATTTCTTAAATTGCTCAATGATTATAAAGCGCGTTATATGAACAGAGGGAAGATCGATCCGGATATGAAGATTTTCTACAATGATAAAAGGAGGGAAAAGTGATATGGAAAAACTCAAGAAGATATCTGTCATAGAGACTGCTCTCGACCAGTGGGGATGGAGTGTTGATATTAATGAAGATGGAGAGACGCTGATTGAATCAAATGTAATGTACATAAATGGGCCGAGGGAAACAGATTATTATCATACATGCGGAGTTTACGAAAAGGCCGGCGTCCCTTTTGAGATAAACGAAGTGAGGCATGAAAAGATTGAAGGGCTCGAAGCCTATGAGGAATATTTTAAAAGCTTTTCTGACGCCAGCTATGAAGCGCTTGCCTCAGGCAGTGGACTTGTGGTTGCCGGGGGCTTCTGTACATATCTTCCCGGCATAGTCGGGGGTATACAGAGAGCCTTAGGAAAGGGTAAAAAGCTTGGAATAGTTTATTTAGATGCTCATGCTGATATTGAAACTCCGGAGATGACCAGGTCACATATCGTGGCCGGCCTTCCCGTCGCTTCAATAGTAGGGATAGGGCTTAAGGAATGGTATGATGTCTGCGGCATCACAGAACCTATTGATAGTGAGAATTTTATATTAACTGATTATCATGCCCGATCTTATGCTGATGATTATAATATTAAGAAAGCAGGGCTTGATATTATAGATGAAAGAGGATTTAACGACAGAGAATTGTGGGTAAAAAGGATAGAGGAACTGGCAGAAAGAGTAGATGCTATTCTTCTCCACATTGATATAGACATCATGGACTCACGTTATGTTCCGGCATTTAAATTTCCTCTTGCTCCGGGGGGACAGACTCCGGAGGCCGTGATGAGAAATATAAAAGATGTCATGGGTACGGGGAAAGTTATCGCATTGACAGTGATGGATGTATGCTTTGAATCTGAGAGAGAAGGACACGAAATAACATATCTCAATGCGATGCGTATATTGGGAACATGCCTTGAAAATTGGAAAGAACTGCCGAAAATATAAAGACTTTCAGTACATCAGGGATAGCGTTTTACTTGACATTCATGGTGATATTAATTACAATTAGTTTACAAGTAAACTAATTTAAAATAAAGGTTATAGTATATGACTAAGAATGTGGAAACTTTGCTGGATTACTTTTCCCAGATACGTAAAGTCTATGCCGAATGGCTTAAGATAAAATATAAAGGCCATTATTTTTCTCCAAACGAGATAGATATACTGATCCTGCTGGCCAATAACAGGAGCATAAATAACTGCGGGCAGCTCAATCTGCTTTTGAAAGTATCAAAAGGTCTGATAAGCAGGAGTATTTCTTCTCTTGAGGATAGGGGCCTCGTATCGACCTGGGAATCTGAAGATGATAAGAGAGTAAGACGTATATCCCTGACGGATGAAGCAGGTCCGGTAATTGATCAGCTTAACCGGGGAATCAGAGAGATAAATGAGATCGTGCTTTCTGATATTTCAGAAGAAGAAATTAGGCAGATGGAAGAGACTATGGAGAAGATCATGCGGAATTTCAAGGCAGCGGAGGAAGAATATTTATGAGAATGACCATGAACAGAGAAGTAGATCTCGGAAAAGAGCCGGTAAAACACCTGCTCTTTATTCTTGCAGTTCCGGCTATAACATCTCAGGTAGTAAATGCGCTCTACAATATGGTAGACAGGATGTACATAGGACACATAGATGAAGTGGGAGCCGTTGCCTTGACGGGAGTAGGAATATGCTTTCCCATAATAATGATAGTTTCGGCTTTCGCCTATCTTGTAGGCATGGGCGGCGCGCCGAGAGCCAGTATTTTCATGGGCAAAAGAGATAACAAGACGGCAGAAAAGATCTTGGGAAATTGTTTCTCGGCGCTGATAATAGTTGCAGTCATACTTACCGCAATAGTGCTGATCTTCAGGCGGCCGCTGCTTTATCTCTTCGGCGCCAGTGACAATACTATAGTATATGCGGAAAAATATATAACCATCTACGCTATGGGAACCATCTTTGTTCAGCTCACCTTAGGCCTGAATTCGTTTATTTCCGCCCAGGGGTTTTCGAGAGTGAGTATGATGACGGTGATAATAGGAGCGGCAGCAAACATAGTGCTCGATCCGATATTCATCTTCTTGCTGGATATGGGCGTAAGAGGAGCGGCTGTGGCTACGGTCGTCTCGCAGGCTCTTAGCGCCGTCTGGGCATTTAAATTTTTATGCGGTGATAAGACGACCCTGAGACTTAAAAGGGAAAACATGAAGATAGAGGCGCATATACTTTTTCCCTGCGTGGGGCTTGGGATAGCTCCGTTTATAATGACTTCCACAGAAAGTCTGCTGGTACTTTGCTTCAACTTTTCTCTTCTCAGATACGGAGGAGATCTGGCGGTGGGAGCCATGACTATACTGTCTAGCATAATGCAGTTTGCGCTGCTTCCGCTGCAGGGGTTTACACAGGGAGGCCAGCCGATAATAAGTTATAATTACGGAGCCAAGAATCCTCAAAGAGTAAAGAAAGCCTTCAAATTGCAGACTATATGCTGTGTATCGTATTCTATGTTTCTCTGGGCGGCGGTGGAATTGTTCCCGTCTGCATTTGTGGCCGTATTTACTGACGATCCGCAGCTCAGTCAGTTGTCTTGCTGGGCTCTGAGAATATATATGGCCTCGGCAGGTCTGATGGGACTTCAAACGACATGTCAGCAGACATTTATAGCCTTCGGAAACTCCAAGAAGAGTTCCTTTTTAGCTATCTTAAGAAAGATAATTCTGCTGATACCATTTATTTTTATCTTGCCTCAGTTTATAGGAGACAAAGTGCTGGCAGTATTCTTGGCAGAGCCTATAGCAGATGTCATCGCCGTCACAACGACACTTTTGATGTTCTCCCATGAGGCAAAAAAGATATTTACAGAAGATCAAAATAAAACGCCGGATATTTAAATCCGGCGTTTTATCTTAGCATGTTCTGGCTTCTTGCATTTCTGGGGTAGGGTCTTTCTTCATCGGTCAGCCCAAGAATATAATCTACACTTGTATTCAAAGCTATCGCCAGGCGGACGGCCTGATCGAGAGTCGGTATTCTGTAGCCGCGTTCAAGTTTTGAATAGTTAGATTGATCGATACCTGTAAGCATTTGAATTTTTACTTGCGAAAAGCCCCTCTTCTTTCGTAAGTCTTTAAGTCGTTCACCTATCATAGTAATATATTCCCCTAAAAATTTTATGCCACGACGACCTATTTTTTATTATGAATGATTTTTGTATTGATTATAGGTCGATTTTGACCTATAATGTAATTGGAAAGTGTAACATAATCAGGGGACAGTTGATGCAAATATTGACAAGCGAACGAGAAATCTTGCAATCTTCACATGTTACCTCTCCTTTTAAAAGAGGGCAAAACCTTGAGGCTTAACGGTCTCAAGGTTTTGTTTTACAAAAAAAGCACCGGGCTTACACGCCGGGTGCTTATACTTCAATAAAGATTTTATATCATACAGAATTTTTCTATGGCTTCCGCCACACCGAGGGAACGTTCCTCTTTGCATATATAAGATGCCAGGGGCCTGAGCGACTCTACGGAGTTGGCCACGGCTACGCCTGTGCCGGCCCATTCCAGCATTTCGGCATCATTGCTGTTGTCTCCGCATGCCATGACTTCATCTCTAAAGATATTCAGATGGTCGCATAAAAGCTTCAGTGAATGAGCTTTATTGATATTCTCAGGCATTATTTCTATGAGATAAGGCTGAGACTGGGCAAGGTATGCGCCGCCTTCTAAAAACTCATTGAGCTCTTCTATATATCCTGGTACAGAACCGGGAGGAGCTACGATCATAGCTTTGGGAGAAGGAGAGAATGGGTAACTGTCAAAACTACCTGCTTCTATCGCCTCGGTATTCGCCAGATCGGGATCTATGGTGGTTCCATCTGTCACTTTTTCTACCAGGATCTTATGATCTGAATAAAACTGACAGTATAAGTTTCTTTCTTTGCAGAATGTTACTATTTTTCTCATCATTTCAACGGACAGATGAGCTGAATACAGCTGAGTGCCGTCAGATTCTGTTACGAGGCAACCGTTGTAACATATTATCTTGCAGTGGGGGCCTATCTGCCTTGCGTATTTTTGCGCAGAGAGAAGAAGCCTTCCTGTGGCTATGACTACATAGATATCATTTTCAGAACATCTTCTCAGAAGAGAAAGGGTGCGGGGATGGATTTGATTGTTTTTCTCTAACAGAGTATTATCCAGATCTAAAGCTATAAGTCTTATCATATTTCTCCTTTAAAACAATTTTATAAATTCCCTGACGGTGCAGATTATGAGAAGCAGCTGTACTATCAGATAAAAGGCGGTATATAATTTTCTGGTGCGAGGTCTGTAGAGCATGTTTCCGAACCTGGTATGCGCCATAGGGCTGTTTATTCTGAAACAGTATGCCGGTATTTCATTAAGTCCTTCGATATGTTCTTGGCTTTTCCACCCTTCAGAAGGCTCCTCTGCGGCTCCGAAGAGATTTATATGAAGAAGCCTGTAGCACTGCCGGGCATAGAACATGTGGCGGCTGAAGGTATTGTTCCATCTGGCGGTCAGCATTATGGAGAGGAAACCGGCAATGGTGAGGAAAAGATATATGGCCGCAGACATTACCGGCTCAAGTGAACCGGCGAAAGCCATGGCTCCTGCGACTAATGCGAGAAATATGCTGTTGAAAGTGAGCCTTTCGTTTTCGGCATGACGGGCATGTTCGAGATTTTCGGTAAGGCATTGAGAAAGAAAACTGATCTGACTTTCGCTGAGCTCTTTGCCTTCGAGCCTCTTCCAGAGAGAATGTTCAAAAGTATATGTATCCATGTTTTCTGTTTTTACATCATATTTTTTCTTATTACTCATCTTGTTTTATCTCCGCATTTATCTGATGTTGATTTCGAATTTATCATCTTCTGTTAAAGAAAGTATACATAAATTTTCATTAAAAAGCAATCGGCAGTTCTCCCGGGCTGCCCCGGCGGGTTTGCGCCAGCGAGCGCATTGCGTTGCAATAAATATCGACCGATGGTATAATATTGTCACGATTTTGATGCAGAAGATCGGCACTCCAGGTCTGACATACGATCTGAGCTGTGATATGAGAATGTGAAAAGGAGAATACAGGATATGGAACTGCTTAGAGGAAAGCCGCTGGCTGACCTTATCAAAAGGGATACAGAGAAGAAAACGGAAGAACTTATCAATAGAGGAATAGTGCCTACGCTGGGGATTTTGAGAATAGGAGAAAGCGAGAGCGATATAGCCTATGAAAACAGCGCAGTTAAAACTGCTGCGGCTCTTGGAATACATGTGGAAAAATATATAATGGATGAAAAGTCCAAAGAAGATGAAGTCATAGACGTTCTCAAGGTTATGAATGAAGATGAGAATATACACGGCATATTGATGTTCAGGCCTCTTCCTCCTCATATAGATGAAGACAGGGTCAGAAATCATATAGAGCCGTCCAAGGATGTGGACGGAATATCAGACGCCAGCGTAGGAAGCCTGTTCACAGGAAATAGGATAGGATTTCCGCCTTGCACGGCAGAAGCGGCTGTGGCGATACTGGATTATTACGGTATAGAAGTTTCAGGCAAAAAGGCTGTAGTGATAGGAAGAAGCTTAGTAGTAGGAAAACCTGCGGCCATGATGCTGCTGGACCGGCATGCTACGGTGACGGTGTGTCACAGCAGGACGGCTGCCGGCGATCTTGAAGACATATGCGCAGGGGCTGATATAATAATAAGCGCGGCAGGAAGGATAAATACTGTGGGACTTTCTCATGTCAGCGGCAAGCAGATCATAGTGGACGTAGGTATAAACTTCGGTGAAGACGGAAAAATGCGGGGAGACGTGGATTTTGAGGCTCTAAAAGGCAATGTTGCCGCAGTGACTCCCGTACCCGGCGGCGTAGGCAGCGTGACGACGGCACTTCTCATGTATCATGTGGTGGAAGCTGCTGCTGCCAGCCATTAGATGTACGAAGATGCCGACATAGAGTGAAAAATAGTTGCAGCCACTTGACTTTTAGCGCCGAAGTATATAAAATATCAGGGTAATAAAAAATACCCAAACCTGCCGCCTCTGGTGGGTTTATCATAGAGCATTTGACGGTACGCCTTGCCGGTCAATCGCCGGGCGGCCCTTTTGGCTGAAAGGCAAAAGGGCTTGACGGGAGCTTATGCTGCAATTTGAATTTAATAAAAACGATGACGAAGAGGAGTAGATAGAGACGAGCCCTCTACAGAGAAGGAAGCCTTAGGCTGAGAGCTTCCGGGAAGGCGTTTATCGAAGGTTGCTTTCGAGTTTTATGCGAGATAATGAGGGCCCTGGAACCTGTGAGGATAAAGGGGAATAAAGGTGGTACCGCGGAAAGATCCGTCCTTTGACACGAGGGCGGTTTTTTGTTTACAGCAAGCGGTGAATCTTCGAGAGATAAAAACAGTGATAAGGAGACTTGACAGAGATGGAAAAAAATTTGGCGAAAAATTATGATCCCAGAGATTTCGAGGAACGCATCTATGAGATGTGGGAGAGCAAAGGATGTTTTAAGGCCGAGGCAGACGAGAATAAAAACCCTTTTACTATAGTAATGCCTCCTCCCAACATAACGGGACAGCTTCATATGGGTCATGCTTTAGATCAGACGCTTCAGGATGTCCTTACGAGATGGAAGAGGATGCAAGGGTACAGCGCTCTGTGGCTCCCTGGATCTGACCATGCGAGTATAGCTACGGAAGTTAAAGTGGTAAATAAAATAAGAGAAGAGGAAGGTCTTTCCAAAGAAGACTTGGGAAGAGAAGAGTTCCTCAAGAGAGCCTGGGCATGGAAAGAAGAATACGGCGGCAGGATAACCAGACAGTGCCGCAAGCTGGGGGACTCCTGCGACTGGAGCAGGGAACGCTTTACCATGGACGAGGGGTGCAGCAAGGCTGTAAAAACATTCTTCATAGGACTATATGAGAAAGGACTTATATACAGAGGAAACAGGCTCATAAACTGGTGCCCTCAGTGCAAAACATCTCTGTCCGACGCAGAAGTGGAACACGAGGACAGGAACGGAAAGTACTGGTATTTCAGGTACCCTGCCGCAGATGGAGGGGAAGGAATCGTGGTAGCCACTTCGAGGCCTGAGACTATGTTTGCCGATGAGGCCATAGCAGTTCATCCGGACGATGACAGATATAAGGACATGGTGGGAAAGAAGGTGATCCTTCCGCTGATGGGAAAGGAAATACCTGTCATAGCTGACACGTATCCGGATCCTGAAAAGGGTACGGGAGCCGTAAAGATAACTCCTGCTCATGACCCTAACGATTTTGAGGTCGGAGTCAGAGCCGGACTCGAGAGACCCAGCTGCATAAACGAGGACGCCACCATGAACAGCCTGGCCCAAAAATATGAGGGAATGGATCGCTACGAGTGCCGCAAGGCGTGGGTGCGCGACTTGGAAGAGGCAGGCTATCTTGTTAAGACAGAGGAAAAAGTCATTCCTGTAGGAGAATGTTACAGGTGCCATACTGTCATAGAACCTATGCTTTCCGACCAGTGGTTCGTGGCCATGGAAAAGCTGGCAAAGCCTGCTATAGAAGCCGCAAAGAGCGGCAAACTTACTCACGTTCCCGAAAGATTTGAAAAGACTTATCTGAGATGGCTTGAAGAAATCAGAGACTGGTGTATATCCAGGCAGCTCTGGTGGGGGCACAGGATCCCGGCGTATTATTGTCAGGAATGTGGCGAGCTTACTGTAGCTGCCGAAATGCCTGAAAAATGCCATAAATGCGGCGGTACTGCGTTCAAGCAGGATGAAGACGTGCTGGATACGTGGTTTTCATCTGCCCTCTGGCCGTTTTCGACGCTGGGCTGGCCTGATGAGACTAAAGATCTTAAATACTTTTATCCGACAGATGTGCTGGTGACAGGGTATGATATAATATTTTTCTGGGTAGTAAGGATGGTCTTTTCCGGAATAGAGGCTATGGGAGAAGCGCCTTTCCATCACGTGTATGTCCACGGTCTGGTGAGAGACGCAGAAGGCCGAAAGATGAGCAAATCTCTTGGAAACGGCATAGATCCCCTCAAGATCATAGATAAGTACGGGGCAGACGCTCTGAGATTCATGCTCACCACAGGCATAACTCCGGGAAATGATATGCGTTTTAAAGAAGACAGGCTGGAATCGTGCCGTAACTTCGCCAACAAGTTGTGGAACGCCTCCAGATTCGTTATCATGAACCTTCAGGACGAAGAGGGCAATTTCAGGGAGATGGCAAAGTGCTGTGAAAACTGCTGCGGCAAGGCCTGCGGCGATATCACGGATTTTGGCAGCATAGCTCTCAAAGACGAAGATAAATGGATGATCTCAAAGGTGAATGAAGCAGTTGAGTACGTCACTATGGCTATGGAAAAATACGATTTGGCCATGGCGGGACAGAGAGTTTACGATCTGATCTGGAACGAGTATTGCGACTGGTATATAGAACTGGTGAAGACAAGATTGTGGGCTGACGACGAAGAAGATAAGAAGGTGGTGAGATTCACCCTCGTAATGTGTCTGAAGAACATGCTTAAGATGCTTCATCCGTTCATGCCGTTCATAACCGAGGAGATATGGAGCTACCTGCCTCACGGCGAGGAACAGGAGGATAATCCGGAAAACTATCTGATAAAAGCGAAGTGGCCGGTTGCAAGCGCAAGCTGTATTTTCCCTTCTGCTTCTGCCACTTTAGAGACGGCGATGGAGATTATAAGAGCCATAAGAAATATAAGGGCTGAGGCCGAAGCTGCTCCGTCAAAAAAACTCAGAGCGGTGATACTGCCGGCAGATAAATCTGCGCAGACTGTAAAGAGCGGAGAAGCATATATAAAGAACCTGGCCAATATAACTGAAGTTATATTTATAGAAAACAAGTCCGAAGCTCCGGAAGAAGCCATGTCGGCAGTGACAGGAGGAGCCGAAATATATATACCTCTTGAAGATCTGGTGGATTATGAAGCAGAATATGCGAGACTTTCAAAAGAAGAAAAACGCCTTAAAGCGGAAGTCGCCAGAGCCTGCGGAAAGCTTTCCAACCAGGGATTTGTCAGCAAGGCTCCTGAAAAGGTGATAAGAGAAGAAAAAGAAAAACTGGAAAAATATGAAGATATGCTGGACAAAGTTTCTGCCAGACTTGCAAAAGTCGCAGAGAAGACCGGCAGATAAGGAGTAAGATGACAGCAAAGAGCGATAGAGCTATAGAAAAAATACATGAATTCAGTAAATTCGGAAGCGTACTGGGCCTCGAAAGGATGACTGAGCTGCTTTCTCTGCTGGGTAATCCGCAGGATCAGCTCAAAGTCATTCATGTGGCGGGGACCAACGGAAAAGGCTCGGTATGCAGGTATATATACAGCGTCCTTTTAGAAGAGGGATATAAGACAGGCATATATATATCACCGTTCATAGAGAATTTTAATGAGAGAATAGAGATAGACCGGGTCTGCATAAGCGATGAAGATCTGGCCGTTTATACAGACAGGGTCCTTGAAGCTGTTTCTATTATGATAAAAGAGGGCCTCCAGTCTCCCACAGAGTTCGAAGTTATCACAGCCCTGGCGCTGCTGTACTTTAAAGAGAAGGCCTGCGACTATGTAGTTTTGGAGGTAGGCCTTGGGGGAAGCGGCGATTCCACCAACGTCTGCAGGAAGCCGTTGATGACGGTGATAACATCTATATCTATGGACCACATGGATAGACTGGGAAACACTATCGAGGAAATAGCAGCCGAGAAGGCAGGCATAATAAAAGACGGATGTCCCGTAGTTACCAGCGCCTCCGATGTGAGAGCCTTGAGAGTGATAGAAAGAACGGCTGAGGAACATAAGAGCATGTTCTTTGAAACCACAAATCTTCCTATCAGGATAACAGAGGAGGGTATCTCCGGAAGCTGCTTTGATGTAGATGTCCAGGGAGTTTCTTTTGAAGGGGTCCGTATAGCCATGGCAGGCAGACATCAGATAGATAATGCCGTCGCCGCCATGTGCGCTCTCAGTATAATGGAAGAGCGGGGAGACGTCAGAGTGAGCAGAAGAGCTCTTTATGCGGGACTTGCGGCTGCGAGACAGCCGGGAAGAATGGAAGTCTTTACAGAAGAAAAGGGCCCGATTACGATAATCGACGGAGCGCATAATCCTGCCGGAGCTAAAGCTTTGAAAGATGCTGTAGGCTCATTCTGCACAGATAAGAAGATCCTCATGGTGATAGGCGTGCTGGCTGATAAAGACGTGAAGGGAATGATGGATCATTTCACCGATATGACAGAAGACTTCATAGTGACGCAGCCTGACAATCCGCGCAGACTAAAAGCCGAAAGCCTGGCAGATATGCTCAGATCAAGAGGATGTACCTGCATAGAAGCTCCTGATATAAAACAAGCGTATAAAGAAGCATGTCAAAGGAAAGATAAATATGATGTCATAATATACGCAGGTTCGCTTTACATGATAGGAAAGGTAAGAACCATGATCAGAAAGGGGGATCTATAGGAGATGATGAAATTTACTATTAAATCTACGGACGAGTATGAACGCCTGGTGAAATTTTTCGTAGAGAATCAGCTGGAATTCGACGGAGATGAAGAGGTAGATACCGATATACTAAAATGCTGGAAAGTTACTCATACCCAGGATGTGCTCATAGGAGGCTGCGTCCTGGCCCTCAGAGAAGGGAAATATATAATTGACGGTATAGCGGTAGACAAACTTTTCAGAAAATTCGGCATAGGAAAGATCATGATGGATAAAGCCGTCAAAGAAGTAAAAGAAAGAGGGGGAAGCGAGCTCTTTCTCGTGGCCAGGGCTCCCGGATTTTTCAGGACTCTTGGCTTTGAGGAAGTAGAGGCCGATAGGGCGCCTCTGTTCTTCGAATGTGCCACATGCCCTCAATATCAGAAGACATGCCATCCTGAGATAATGAGATTGGAGATAAAATAATGGATTATTCCAAATTGCTTCAGGCAATATTGGATATTGCCGAGGAAATGCTCATATGCGGAGCAGAAGTGGAGAGAGTAGAGGACAGCATAGAGCGTATGTGCGGCGCATACGGCTGTACTCGAACCAACGCCTTTATAATCACTTCCAATATACAGGTGACCTTTGAGGATCCAAACGGCAACATTATAACTCAGATAAGGCGAATAGTCAGAAATGACGTAAACTTCGACAGATTGGATTATCTCAACGATCTGTCAAGATACATATGTTCAAACAAACCTCCTTTACAAAAATTGATGGAAAAGTATGAGGAAGTGATGAACAGAAAGCAGCTTCCCATATGGGTGACGTACCTGGGAGCAGTCCTGGCCTCTTCAGGTTTTGCCGTATTTTTCGGGGGAGATATAGCCGACGGATTTTACGCCGGAGCCTTAGGCATAATAATAACTGCCGTCCAGAGAACCTTCGGGAAATATGAAAAAAATGCTCTGGCGATGGCGTTTATATGCTCTGTCATAGCCGGATCGGCGGCAGTAGCAGCTATCCCCCTCGGAATAAATGTCCACATAGATAAAGTCATGATAGGGGGAATAATGCTCCTGATACCGGGAATCGCCATGACGAATTCCATAAGGGATATGCTGGCGGGAGATATAGGAACAGGCCTTCTCAGACTGGCAAATTCACTGCTCCTTGCCGCGGCCATAGCCTGCGGATTTGCTCTTCCTATGATACTGACGGGAGGTGTGGCTCTATGATGATACAGATTGCGGCGGCGACCGTGGGTTCTCTTGGATTCGCCATCTTTCTGAAGATGAGAGGCAGGCAGATAGCTCTTGCAGGCCTTGGCGGCGCAGTGACCTGGGCCGTATGCCTCATATGTCAACAGTATATAGAAGGCAATTTTATCCCTTATTTTATAGCGTCCATATTTGTGGCTATATATGCCGAAGTGATGGCCAGAGTCAACAGAGCGCCGGCCACCATATTCCTGACGGCTGCCGCCGTTCCGCTGATACCGGGAGGAAGCCTGTATTATACTATGGCAGGCCTCGTAAACGGCGACGAGTCCATGCTCGCCGAAAGCGGCAGCGCTGCTGTGACCATAGCCTTGGCTATTTCCCTGGGGTTTGTAGTAGTATCCGTCATCACCAGATATATAAGAGCTTTCCGGGGCAGAAAAGCCTAGTCATAACTTTCCCAAAGAAATAATAAACTGTATGGTAGCGAGTTTCTTTGGGAGGGAATATATGAAAAGTACGACTGACAATGTTTACGAAACAAATAAAGCGATAGTAGCGGGCAGCGTAAGTTCGCCCCTTAAATTCAGCCATAAAACATACGGAGAAGCCTTTTACACTTTCGTCTTAGGTATAGAGAGAAGAAGCGGATATGTAGATGAGATAAATGTAATGATTTCTGAAAGACTCATATACGAAAGTTCATTGTATGAGGGAGACTTTGTCGAGATAGCAGGACAAGTGAGAACTTATAACGAAAGTATAGACGGAAGAAATAAACTGAATGTGGTGATATTCGCCCGGGAAATAGAGACAGGTCTCTCGGAAGAATATTTTGAAAACTACATTTATCTGGAGGGTTTTTTGTGCAAACCGCCTATCAAACGAACCTCTCCTCTGGGACGCGATATCTGCGACCTGATGATCGCGGTCAACAGGATGTACAACAAGTCCGATTACATACCTTGCATAGCGTGGGGACGCAATGCGAACTATGCCGACAACCTAAAGGTAGGAACTAAAGTCTATCTGGAGGGAAGAATACAGAGCAGGGAATATAAGAAGAAATTCGAGGATGGCACGTCGGAGATAAGAAAGGCTTTTGAGATATCCATACTTAAGCTTGCTGAGGATCTCCCGGGCGAGGATGAAGAATACTGCGGAGAATACGAATAAGAATAGCTCTCTTTCCTTGAATTTCAAAGCTCAGTATGATACAATAAATATCAACTTTTATTTATAACGGAGGACAAAGGATGTTCGATATCAATGGAAAAGACAACAGCACTTATAACATCGAAAACATAGAACTCATAAAAAAGGCTTCGCCTAAGGTAGGTGAATTCATCGAAAAAGAATATTACCGCCAGAAGAACAATGTGGAGCTAATCGCCTCCGAAAACTACTGTTCAGAAGCTGTGCTGGCGGCATGCGGCAGCTGCCTCAGCTGGAAATATGCCGAAGGGTATCCATATGTGAGGACCTCGGGCAATACAAGCCGTTATTACGGAGGAACAGAATTTGTCGATCAGCTCGAAGAATATGCCTGCGACGTATGGAGAAAAGTCTTCGATACGGATTATCATGTGAACGTACAGCCTCACAGCGGATCTCAGGCTAATTTTGCGGCATATAAGGCTATATTGAAGCCGGGAGACACCATACTTTCTCTTACTCTGGACAACGGGGGACATTTGACTCACGGTTCATCGGTAAACTTCAGCGGAAATCTGTATAACATGGTGTTCTACGATGTGGACGAAAAGGGCTATATAGATATGGAGGACGTGAGAGAAAAAGCTGTCCGATATAAACCGCAGCTGATTCTGACGGGAGCTTCTGCATATTCCAGAACCATAGATTTTGAAGCCTTCGGAGAGATAGCAAAAGAGACCGGCGCCTATTTCATGGTGGATATGGCGCATATAGCAGGGCTCGTAGCAGGGGGAGAGCATCCTTCGCCTTTCGGCCATGCCGATATAATCACCACTACCACTCATAAGACGCTCAGAGGTCCAAGAGGCGGCCTCATATTCGCAAGAAAAGAACTGGCGAAAAAAGTAGACAGCGCAGTATTTCCTTACGCTCAAGGCGGTCCGCTGGAGCACATAATAGCAGCCAAGGCCATATGTGCAGAAGAGGCTCTGAGACCTGAGTATAAAGAATATGTGAAGCAGGTGGTGAAAAACTGCAAGGCTCTTTCAGATGAATTTATAAACTTGGGATATAAGATTGTGACCGGAGGTACCGACAATCATCTCATACTGCTGGATCTTTCCGACGAACCTTTCAGCGGAAGAGTACTTCAGGAGAGATGTGATGAGATAGGCATCACTCTCAACAAGAACTGCGTTCCTTGTGAGAGACGCACGCCGAAGGAAACTTCAGGGGTGAGAATCGGAACGGCTCCGATGACCACCAGAGGATATAAAGAAGAAGATTTTATAAGAGTGGTCCACAGAATAGACCAGCTCATAAAAACTTTGAGAGAAGAATATAAATAATATCAAAAGGGCGGCTGCTTCGATAGCGGCCCTTTGTTTTAACCGATGCGAAATTGATACGATGCGTGTTTTTAAGGGGGAAATATGTACAAGCTTCTTATAGTAGAAGACGAACAGGGTATAAGCGAAGAGATAAAGAGACAGGCTGAGAATTGGGGGCTTGAAGTCAGATGCGCAGCTGATTTCAGAAATATCATGGCTGAATTCGCCGAGTTTGACCCTCAGCTGGTGCTGATGGATATCGCACTGCCTTTTTTTGACGGTTATCACTGGTGCAGTGAAATAAGAAAGGTGTCTAAAGTACCGATCATATTCATATCTTCTGCGTCTGACAACATGAATATAGTTATGGCTATGAATATGGGGCTGATGATTTTATAGCAAAGCCTTTTGACGGAAGCGTTCTGATCGCCAAAGTGCAGGCTATGCTCAGAAGGACTTATGATTTCGGAGGAGCCATGCCTGTCCTTGAACATAAGGGAGCGCTGCTCAATACGGGAGACGGCTGCCTGACATATGGAGAGGAAAAACTGGAACTCACCAAGAATGAATACAGGATATTGCTGTGTCTCATGGAAAACAAGGGTACTATAGTCAGCCGCGAAAAGCTCATGGAAGCTCTCTGGGCCACAGACAGTTTCGTCGATGAAAATACGTTGTCTGTAAATGTGGGCAGACTCAGAAAAAAGCTGGAAGCAGCCGGCCTTAAGGATTTTATTGCCACTAAATTCGGGGCAGGCTATATCATAGAGTGATGTTTTACAGAAGGAAGAGAAGATGAAGTTTTTTTATTCATATTTAGCCTCGCATAAGAATGTTATAAGGACGTTTGTCGTGATCGTCGCAGTATTCAGCTGTTCTTTCCTGTTATATCGTCTTCCCGTCAGGGCGGTCATATACCCGTCTGTACTTTCTTTGCTGGCGGGATGCGCCATATTCTGGTTCGATTATAATAAGGCGCTGAGAAAACACAAGGAGCTGGAGCGGATGAGCAGGCTTTCTGCGGAACTCATAGAATCCTTTCCCTGTAAGACTACTTATGAGGATGAAGATTACAGAAGAATAATAGAAATGCTGACAGACGAATACAGGTACCTTGAGACTGATATGAACGGAAAGTATGAAGACATGATAGAGTACTATACCATGTGGGTTCATCAGATCAAGACGCCCATCGCGTCTATGAGACTCAGCCTGCAGGGGCAGGACTCTCAGCTCTCGAGAAAGCTCGCCGCAGATCTGTTTCGCATAGAACAGTATGTGGAGATGGTGATGATGTTTTTACGGCTCAATTCAGATCATACCGACTATGTTATCGAAGCCTGCGACATAGACAGAGTTATAAAGCAATCTGTAAAGAAATTTTCATCTGAGTTTATTCAGAGAAGGATCGCTTTAAACTATGAACCTGTAGAGGCTGCAGTGATAACTGATGAGAAGTGGCTCTCTTTTGTCATAGAGCAGCTGCTTTCCAACGCCCTCAAATATACTAAAGAGGGCAGTATCTCTGTCTTCATGGAGAAGGACATACTGTATATAAAGGATACAGGCATCGGAATAGCTAAAGAAGATCTTCCCAGGATATTTGAGAAAGGGTATACCGGGTATAACGGAAGAAGAGACAAGAGAGCCAGCGGCATAGGACTATATCTGGTAAAGCGCATATGCGATAATCTCAACCACAAGATAAAGATCAGTTCGGTTGCAGGTGAGGGAACCACTGCGGCATTGGATCTGTCCAGGGGCAAGCTTACGGTGGAATGACCGATATTATGACAAAAATGTCAGATTTGGATGGGGAATTGTAAGACTAATCGATTGGTTTTTGATTCCCTTTTTTGTTATGATAAGCTTGCAAGATAAATAAAGGAGGATTTTGAAATGAGTATTTTAGAGGTTAGAGGACTCCAGAAGATATATACTACACGCTTCGGGGGTAATAAGGTAGAGGCTCTTAAGAACGTGACTTTCAGCGTAGAAGAGGGTGAGTACGTGGCCATAATGGGAGAGTCCGGTTCGGGAAAGACCACGCTGCTCAACATATTGGCAGCCTTAGATAAGCCCACCGGCGGAACGGTCTTACTGGACGGAAACGATATCACCAGGATAAAAGAATCGGCTATTGCCGCTTTCAGGAGAGATAATCTGGGATTTGTATTTCAGGATTTTAATCTGCTGGATACGTTTTCTCTGGAGGATAATATATATCTTCCTTTGGTGCTGGCTCAAAAAACGTATCAGGAGATGGCAAGAAGACTTAAACCGGTGGCTGTAGAGCTTGGGATAACTGATATTCTCAGGAAATATCCTTATGAGGTTTCAGGCGGACAGAAACAGAGAGCGGCGGTGGCAAGAGCGCTCATAACTAATCCCAAGCTTATTCTTGCTGACGAACCTACAGGGGCTTTGGATTCGAAATCTACTGACGAGCTTCTCAGGTTGTTCAGTCAGGTCAACAGAGGCGGACAGACTATTCTGATGGTCACTCATTCGGTAAAAGCTGCAAGTCATGCCAGCAGGGTGCTGTTTATCAAGGACGGCGAAGTGTTCCATCAGATATACAGAGGTCAGTGCAGCGATCAGGAGCTTTACCAGAAGATCTCGGACACCTTAACAATGGTGGCTACCGGAGGTGGCAGATGATGAGAGCAGGTTTTTATCCACATCTTGCCATCAGCGCTATAGGCAAGAATAAAAGATTCTATTTACCTTATATATTGACATGTACCGGGATGATAATGATGAATTATATCATAGCCTTTCTGACTTTTTCCGACAGCCTCAGCGGTATGAGCGGAGGGGATCAGATAAAGATGATGCTTAATTTAGGCTGTTATGTGATAGGCGCTTTTTCGGTGATATTTCTCTTCTACACCAATTCATTCCTGATAAAGAAGAGAAAAAAAGAACTTGGTCTGTACAATATATTGGGAATGGGGAAGAAAAACATCGGCCTGATCATATTTTGGGAAACTGTAATAATAGGCGTCATCTCCATGCTGGCGGGGCTTGCCGGAGGAATTATATTTTCCAAGCTGGCCGAGCTGGTAGCAGTCAATATGCTGAAAGGCGGCATAGATTATACTTTTACGATATCTCTTAAGGCCATCAGCGAGACGACGGCGCTGTTTACATCCATATTTGCGCTCGTATTTCTCAACTCCATAAGACAGGTCCATACGGCTAATCCTGTAGAGCTCATTAACAGCGCCAATACAGGAGAAAAGCCTCCAAAGTCCAACTGGGCTGTAGGCCTTTTAGGGGCCGTCATACTGGCGGCTGCTTATTACATGGCTGTGACTATCAAGAATCCTATAGCTGCCATGGTGTGGTTTTTCGTAGCAGTCATAATGGTCATAGTGGCTACCAACATGCTGTTTATTTCAGGATCAGTACAGATGTGCAAGATGCTAAAAAAGAATAAGGGGTATTATTATAAAGCCAATCACTTCGTATCCGTGTCTTCTATGGCATACCGCATGAAGAGAAACGGAGCCGGACTGGCGCAGATATGTATTCTTGCCACGATGGTACTGGTAATGGTAACAGGTTCTGCCTGCTTATATTTTGGAGCAGAGGACAGTCTTGAGAGCCGATATCCTCAGGATATAGGCATAAGCATAAAGTACAGGAGTTCAGACTCCTCTGATCAGATAGTGGCAGATCAAATGAGAACTGCCGTAGATGAAATATTTGAAAAAGAAGGGGTACAGCCTCAGAAGAAGATAGAATATAACGTCGCTTCTATAGAGGGCATCCTTAAGGACGGTACTTTTGATCCCAACATGATAAGCTCACTGGACATAGATGTTGCTGAAAATATATATGTAGCTTACTTCATGTCAGAGGAGGACTACAGCAATATAAGCGGCGAAGAGGTGAACCTGGGGCCTGATCAGGCTATGGTGTATACGGGCAAGCGCGATTATGGTCAAAAGACTCTGACCTTGGCGGGAGGAAAGACGCTTGAAGTTGTCAGAGAGCTGGACGATTTTGAATACAACGGAGATATGAGTATGAACGCAGTATCTCCTATCATAATCATCGTTTCGGATGTAGAAGACGTTACTGCGCCTTTCGCTAAAATCCAGCAGGAGGGGTTCTGGCTTCTGAGAAACAGCTGGTATTATGGGGCTGATATACAGCAGGGAACAGATGAGGAAATCGCTCTGAATGAACAAATCAGCTTAGAGGCCGGCAAGATAAAAGAGGCCAACAGTGAGAAAGTATACAGCATAAGCAGCGAAAGCAGAGAGGGCAGCAGAGAAGAGTTCTACGGAGTATACGGAGGCATATTCTTTTTAGGAATAATGCTCAGCATAGTTTTCATCTTCGCCACGACTTTGATAATCTATTATAAGCAGATTTCGGAAGGGTATGAAGATCAGTCCCGCTTTGAGATCATGCAGAAGGTAGGCATGACAGAGCGGAACATAAAAAAGAGCATCCGCTCTCAGATGCTTACGGTATTTTTCCTGCCTTTGGCCGTGGCCATAATACATCTTGGGTTTGCTTTCCCGATGATAAAAAATCTGCTTATGGCCTTCAACCTGAACAATCTCTCGCTTTTGCTCACCGTAGCGGCAGTCAGCGTGCTGATATTCATAGTATTCTATATTCTGGTCTATAGAATAACATCTAACACGTATTACCATATAGTCAACGGAAACAGAGACAGATAAAGTAAAAGAGCCTGACGACAAGACCTTGCCGTCAGGCTCTTTGCTTACTCTTATCAGTCCTGTACGTCTATGACTTGTACCGGACAGCTTTCAGCTGCCTCGTGGGCCTTGTGAATATTAGAACGAGTAGGTTCCTTGACTGCCTCAGCCAGCCCGTCGTCAGCTATGTCGAATACGTCGGGGCATATCTCGGCGCAGAGGCCGCATCCTATACATCCGTTTCTGTCAACTGTTGCTTTCATGTTTTTCCTCCGAAAGGTAATTTTCATGATTTATCCTTTCCGTCGAAGGAGAATATTATTCATGTATCAGGATTTTTCCAAGGCTTTTTTTATTATTTCACTGCGCCTTATCAGAAATGTGCGAAGAGATTTCTTGTGGCTGCATAACTTTTCTTTACAGTTGCTGCAGGAGAGAGCGAGATTTGTATTTTCATAAAATCTTTCGGGATGAAGCCGAAAATATATTTCCCAGTTGATGAGAAGAGCTATCGAGATGAACAGCAGGCTCTGCGCATAGAAGCTTTGAAGAGGCAGCAGAGGAGTAAACATCATGGCATAGTCCCAGTTGTATATACGGCAGCTGCCGCAGCATTTGTTTTTCATCATCCATTCCTGGAACGGGCAGAAGAAGAGTATACAGATCATATCGCATACAGAGTATGCGAGAGAGATCAATATGAGAATACCGCCGTCTATGACGTCGAAAAAGAAAAGGCTGAAGATGAGCCCGTTAAGAAGAAACCAGCTTCCCGCTACTATCATGGTCGAATGGGGCGGCTCTCCGGGATTGACAGCAGCGGCAAATTCTTTTCCGGAAGGTATATAGTTTGAGCGGAACTGTTTCTGACAGCCCATACTCTCGAGCCTCGAGGGAAAGAAACGAAAGATCATTTCTACGATAAACACCAGCCAAATGAATACCATTACGGCCGGAGGAACATCAAGTCTTTCAAGAGGGCGGGGCGCTCCTTTCACTCTGTCTGTCACATATATAAACGAAGCAATTAAAAAAAGACAGGAACGAAATATCAGCTTAGCGTAGTGCAGAGCTGATATACGAGAGATCGCTTTCTTTTTCGCTGTCTTATTCATGCCGGTATTATTCTCCCAATCTTGCAAAGGTTAACTTTTTACAAAAATTATAGCAGATCTTTAACTGTCTGTACAGATGATCTTCCATGCTTCCGTGAGTTTTTCCACACTCCATGCGGCATTGGCCGGGGAGGTTGACGGAAGGCACGTAGCTTGTATGCCTGTTGTCTTAAAAGTGTATTTCTTGTAGAATTTGTCCGCCGTCTTTCCGTTGGTAAAGATCCGTTCGACCTTGGAATTACTCAGGATGGGAGAAAGATCATTAGCTGTGACATCTCTGATGGAACTGTCGGAACTACCCTGTATATCACATGAGGCGATAACGTCCCATAAGGCGATGTTGAAGGACAAGAGAAAATCTTTCTTTTCCTGGATAGTATTGGGCGTTTTGACTCCGAATACTGCAGATGTGATTTTCCAGAACCTGTTCTGGGGATGACCGTAAAAAAACAGCTGCTCTCTGGACTTTACGGACGGAAAAGATCCCAATATGAGTATTTTTGAATTTTCGTCATAAAGAGGCGGAAAAGGATGTCTGATCATCTGCCGGCTCGCTTTCTAAAATAGTTTCTATATATAAAAATAAGTGAAAATCCAATAATTGTCAAGGCGGAGAGAAGGCGGCAAGGGAGGAAAACCGGCAGAAAACAAAAAACTTTTTGTCTTATCGGGGAAAAATGTGGTATATTAGATGTATCACGATAAATAGGAGGAGTTTTGTTATGAATAAAAGAGTTGCTGAGCTGATAAACGACCAGATCAATAAGGAGTTCTATTCGGCATACCTGTATCTTGAATTTGCAAATTATTATGATTCTATAGGACTGGACGGCTTTGAAAACTGGTACCGTATCCAGGCTCAGGAAGAGAGAGACCATGCCATGCTGTTCTATCAATACCTGCATAACAACGACGTTAAAGTCGAGTTTAAGGCTATAGATCAGCCTGTATGCGACCTCAAGGATAAGATGGATCCGCTGAAAAAGGGACTGGAACATGAAAAATATGTTACTTCACTTATAGACGCTATCTATGCGGCGGCATATGAAGAACACGACTTCAGAACTATGCAGATGCTGGACTGGTTCATCAAGGAGCAGGGCGAAGAGGAGAAGACTGCTTCGGATATGATCACCAAGATGGAATTGTTCGGAGACGACGCTAAGGGCCTGTATATGCTCAACAGCGAGATGGCTGCCCGTACTTATACGGCTCCTTCTCTCACTCTGTAATCTGTAATAAGAAGAGACTTTAAAATCAAAACTCTATGCGTATTTGAAAGTTCACGCATAGAGTTTTTTGATATTATTTCAGTTTAAGCCCGTCTTTAAAAGCGTTTCCTACCTTTTCTCCCACTTTTAAATATGCGCTGTTTACAGGATCGAAGATTATCGGATCAAATTTTGCCGGGTCGATATTGCCCGCTTCATCCAGTATGGATTCATCTGCGCTGACATTGACGATCTCGCCTACCATGCGGCAGCTTTTTGCGTCATAGCTTATCAGTTTACATTCGACGGCCATAGGCAGCTCTTCTATGAGAGGAGCGTCTACGAAGTCCGATTTGACGGCATGGAACCCGGCCTTTTCAAATTTATCGGGAACTTTGTTAGCTGAGACTACGCCTACATAATCGCAGGCGACGACGTGAGACGCGTCGGCCATGCTTACGGTGAAAGCTTTGCGCGACAGAATATTTTTTACTGTCTTATGCCCTGCGCTGAGGCACATGGAGAGTTCCGTATTCTCGCTTATTCCTCCCCACGCCGCATTCATGGCGTCAGGTGTACCGTCCTCGTCGTAACTGGCAATTATAAATACCGGCTGGGGATAAGTATATGGTTTGGCTCCTAAATTTTTTCTCATTTATATACCTCCATCGTATAGATAATTATATTATAGCCGCACGACTTTATTTTTCAACACCTCATACCAGAACTTCAGAAAAAATTCACTTAAAATCACATGCTGCCAAAGGAAAACAGATTCGTAAAGCCGCCGAAAGTCCTATTTTTAAAAGAAACTACTGCAATCTGTACGTGATCTAAGCAGACCGGGGGCGAAGAGGTCTTCGAATTGGCTGGCCGTGAAAGACCGGAGATAAATTTAAAGAACGATTTCGACGATGCCCGGATAAAAATTCTTGCATACGTACAAAACGTATGGTATAATAAATCTCGCTTGGGGCATTAGCGCAGCTGGGAGCGCAAGCAACCGGGTGTGCTCCCCCGCAACGGAGAGTAAAGTCAA
>OLGO01000346.1_pt1 | contig 48245 bp, 36 predicted proteins | sample 1605861 | NCBI WGS metagenome assembly OLGO01 (sample SAMN03283253) | human gut metagenome | biome: human-associated habitat; material: feces | host: Homo sapiens | place: USA | collected 2013
AGCAATTTGCCACCTTTGTCGTCCAGGTCGACAAATCAAAATCTGCCATTCAGAAGTCGCTGGAAAAGACACAATTACTTTTCGACAGCTTGATGCAGGAATATTTTGGGTAATAATACCGTTGCGACGATGGTACTGCTTTCCCACAAAAAACCTGACAGCACAATCAGCGTAAAAGTGGAGTTTGGCGAGAGAGGACAAAGTGTTACTTGATAATATCGCTAAGAGAGTCGAAGTGTACAAGCTGAAAGAACGAGTTAACTACAAAATGATAAAGGAATACATAGAAACTAAATATGGCTTTAACGTACATACCGCTTATATGGCGTAGGTAAAGAGAAGTTTGGATTTGCCGACGTATGATTTTTCTAATGCTGTAGAAAAATTGAAGCAGCCAAGGAAACATTCGACAGAAGAGAAAGTGGAAGCAATCAAAGATGCTTTGAAGCATTTTGAGGTAATATAACAAATTACTATGGAGTGAGGCAAATATATGGGAAACATATTACAAAGGATTATATATAATCTGTCTGCTATGGCACCTCTATGTTTTATTTTTGCGTTGGTCTGGTATTGGCAAAAAAAGACAATGGATATTCCGTACATTGCTATGGGAATAGGGATTACTCTTATTATATTGTTTGTGATATCTTTTGCGTACGGGAAAAAGCATCTTGCGCCCATAAAAATAAGAACAAGTGATATAGCTCCGTATGATAGTTGGGTTATTATGTATATAATCACATATATGTTTCCGTTTGCAAGTTTGGTCATAAAGGATTTTAATTTGATAATATGTTTTGTTATAGGTGGAGTGTTGATTATGGTGGTACCATGCGTCAATACGGCCATTCCTAATCCAATATTATTTTTCCGAGGATATCATTTTTATCAAGTAAGCGGTGAACATGGGATATCAGGATGTGTTTTAATAAGTCGGAGGAGAATTAGAAAGGCGAAAGATTTGAAAACGGTTAATAGAATTTTCGATTTTTTGTTTTTAGATACAGAGAGGAGATAAGTATAGAATGTTTGAAGATTGTTCAATAATAATTATTGCTAATGGAAATCATTTAGATGAATTATATAAGCTTGAAGTTGATGCAGACACGCAAAAGGAAATTTGCTTATCGTTTGATAGTGCAGTGGATGATTTGATTTCTGAGAAAACGAGAATTTCATTTGATGGTAGGTATAAACCACATAATGACGAATTTTTAGCTATTGAAAATTTTCAGCTTTCAGATGAAATTAAAGATGCAATAAGAGACCCATTAGGTGTACCGATATATACAAAAGAAAATGATGAGTTTATAGAAATTAAAGCTATATTTGTTGGAAAGAGAACAGAAACAGAAAATACCGAAATATTTCAAGTTGCCTTTCAGCGTTTTCGTAAAGAACAATATATTGCTACAAGTTGGGTGAACTTATTTTTTACCAAAGATACATTTAGAAGAGAAAAGAATTTTGGTATAAGTATTTCTGATACGGTAGATTGTTATTATACAGAAGGAGAATTACAATTTTCTTCGTTTTATTTTGCACGGCAGATTTTTGATTTGAGTGAATATTATAGATCGGCAACGGATCAAGAAGTACAAGCATTTACAACAAGTGATAAATTGGCTTTTGAAGACACAGAGGCATTTAAAAACACGGCTAATACTTGGATAAGGAGAAAAATAGCGATGATTAATGATTCTGATGTGTTTGTAAATTATAACGCATCAGAAATTAAAAAGTTGGCTAAAGACGCTGGGATAACAATTGAGATTGAAAATAAGAAAGTTGTTATACCAAATAATAAGGAACAGATAAAGGTTATTCTCGGTTTTTTGGATGAAGAGGCATACAAGGGACCGTTTTCTCAGAATACATTTCTTGCTAATTCAAAAAGAAAGATTAATAAATAGTTTGTAAAGTGAAAGGATGATTCTGATCAGATGAATACATCATTTTATAATGGAATCAAAGAAATTCTAATTTCAGCCAGAAATAAAGTTTATCAAACAGCCAATTCTGCAATGGTTGAAGCCTACTGGAATATAGGAAAATCAATCGTTGAAGAACAAGGTGGCAATGAAAAGGCGGAGTATGGTACAGGTTTGTTAAAAGAGTTGTCAAAGCAAATGACGCAGGATTTTGGCAAAGGATTTACCGTTGCCAATTTGAAAAATATGCGGCAGTTTTATTTGACGTTTCCAAATAGCTACGCACTGCGTAGCGAATTGAGTTGGACACATTATCGGCTTCTAATGCGAGTGGAGAATGAAAAAGCACGAGAATTTTATATGCAGGAAGCTGTAAAATCCCAATGGAGCACCAGGCAGCTTGAACGTCAGATAAATTCCTTCTTTTATGAAAGGTTATTATCCAGTAAAAATAAAGAGCAAGTTGCACAGGAAATACAGACATTAGAGCCGGCAAAGAAACCAGAAGATGTTATTCGTGACCCTTATGTGTTGGAATTTCTTGGGTTGACGCCTAATGATGATTTTTATGAAAGCGATCTAGAACAAGCGTTAATTACACATTTGCAAAAATTCCTTTTGGAGCTTGGCAGAGGCTTTTCGTTTGTCGCAAGGCAGAAAAGAATAACGTTTGATGGACGTCATTTTAGAATTGACCTTGTATTTTATAATTACATTTTGAAATGTTTTGTCTTAATAGATTTAAAAGTTGGGGATTTGACACATCAGGATTTAGGACAAATGCAGATGTATGTTCATTATTATGAACGGGAGCTTATGAATGAAGGAGATAATCCACCAATTGGTATTGTATTATGTGCGGATAAAAGTGAGTCTGTAGTTAAGTATACATTACCTGAAAATGAAACACAGATTTTTGCTTCAAAATACAAATTGTATTTACCAAGTGAGGAAGAATTGCTGCGAGAATTAAATCAGGAATATCAAGCGCTGGAAGCTGGTAAGATAGAGAAAGAAAGCATCGGTGATATGAAAGAAAAATAAATTTTGCATTAGGATGGTGTAAAATTGATGAGATCTATATTTTGTGTGAAAGGGGATGCACGTGCAGTATTAGTACTTTATATATTGCCCATATTTCTGTGGTTTTGTGGGGATATGTTTTAATTTGGTATACACGACGAAACAGAAGCACTTTTATCCCACAAATCCTCAGACGGTGTTATTAATGTAAAGGTAGAATTTGGAGAAGGCGATAATAAGATATCGTCGGATGCGATTGCAGAACGGGCGAAGGAATATCAGCCCAAACTGAAAATTACATATAAAATGGTGCAGTAAAAGGCAGAAGCGATAACAGAGGTACTTAAATATTTTGAGGTAATCTAGTTGAAGATGTGTGCAATAGAACTGCTTCAGAAGATGAATGGTCACATTTATTAGAATATTTACTGGATTTTGCGAGTGATAAAAAAGTCCTGAGAGTGTATAAAAGGGTATGCAAAAAGTATTGATATAGGAATCTATACTACAAATTTTGAAAATGAATTTATTTCCTTAACGGATATTGCAAAATATCGAGATGAAGACGACCCACGATTTGTAATTCAAAACTGGATGCGAAATAGAAATACGATTGAGTTTTTAGGCGTTTGGGAAGAATTGCACAATCCGAATTTTAACTGTGTTCAATTCGAGGCGGTTAAAAATGAAGCAGGCTTGAATCGCTTTGTCATGACGCCAACAAAGTGGATCACACAGATGAAAATAAAGTAATCGAAAGTTTTTGTGATAACACCATTAAATCTGTTATACTTCTTTAAAAAGAGGTAAAGCAGATGGAAAAGAAGATATATAGTGTTTTAAATGAAATGGCTGAACACTTAAACTCAGCACAATTGAAAAAACTGCAACAGGTGATGATAAAATATTTTGCTGAGAATGCGGCAACATTTGAAACTACCACTAATGAAGAATATTTGCAGATGTTCATCGAGGCAAAGAAAGTAGAAGGCTGCTCAGAAAGAACATTGACATATTATGAGACTACAGTGGCTCATTTACTGCGATACATTGAGACGAGCATACGAAAAATTACTACTGAAGAAATAAGAAAATATTTGTCCGATTATCAAAAGCTGAATAATTGCAGCAAGGTGACAGTGGATAATATAAGACGAAATATATCAAGTTTCTTTTCATGGTTAGAGGAGGAAGACTATATTTTGAAAAGCCCGATGCGGCGCATACATAAGATAAAGACTAAGACACCTGTTAAAGAAATTATTTCTGACGAGAGTATCGAAAAGTTGCGTGACGGATGCGATCAGCTCAGAGATCTTGCTATTATTGACTTGTTATACTCGACAGGTATTAGGGTAGGTGAATTGGTAAATTTGGATAGAAACGATATTAACTTTGAAGAGCGAGAATGCGTTGTTTTCGGAAAAGGAGAGAAGGAACGGCGAGTATATTTCGACGCGAAAGCAAAACTTCATATTCAGAATTATCTGGATAGCAGAATAGATGACAATCCTGCATTGTTTGTGACATTGGATTATCCGTATAGCAGGTTAAAGATAAGTGGTGTAGAGATAAGGCTGCGGAATCTCGGACGAACTCTAAAAATTGAACGGATTCATCCGCACAAATTCAGACGAACTATGGCGACAAGAGCCATAGATAAGGGAATGCCAATAGAACAGGTACAAAAAATCTTGGGACATTCACAAATTGATACGACTATGAAATACGCGATTGTAAACCAAAATAATGTAAAGAATTCACATAGGAAATTTATTACATAGTATTTGAATTTACCCGTCTTCCTATGAAATTGTAATTTGTGGGGTGGAAGAGATGAAAACTTTCGATGAAATATTCATCGACAAAACAAAGTATGGAGTTAAGGTTCAAACATCGGAGTATAATAAACAAGGCAAATATATTATTATTGATCAAGGACAATCTCAAATAGCGGGATACACTGATCGAGAAGAAGGGGCGTTTGAGGAATTGCCCGTGATTGTTTTTGGTGATCATACGAGGACTATAAAATATGTAGATACGCCATTTTTTCTTGGAGCCGATGGAGTTAAGCTCCTTCGTAGTAAAGATAGTAATGCAAATTATAAATATTTATATTACGCATTAAGAAGTGCAAAAATTCCCGATACAGGATATAACAGACATTTTAAATGGTTAAAGAATATACAAATTAATTATCCAGATAACAATAAGCAAAAAGAAATCGTTCAAATTCTTGATAAAGTATCCGATGTTATAAAAAACAGAAAAGAAGAATTATCTACCGTAGACAAATTGATCAAAGCTCGATTTGTGGAGATGTTTGGAGAGCCGCTATCAAACTCAAAGGGATGGCAGACTATGTCCATTGCAGAAGTGGCACCGATTAAGTCGCGGCGTGGCGAATTAATAGATGAAATATGGCTGCTGAATCTGGATGCAGTAGAAGCTCAAACTGGTACCGTACTCTTTAAGCACAGAGTACAGCGTGAAGAGATTAATGCCTCTACAGTGTATTTTACGACGGAGAATGTTTTGTATTCTAAACTCCGTCCGTACTTAAATAAAGTTGTTATGCCCGATGAGGACGGCGTTGCAACATCGGAAATGATACCGATGTACCCGTTGGCTGATAGATTGACTCGCTCATATTTGTGCTATTGGTTGCGTAGTGATGCATTCGTAAAACACATATCCGAAAAAGTAGCGGGAGCAAAAATGCCTCGCGTTTCGATGGATTACTTTCAATCTCTGACAATTGAACTGCCACCGTTGGATCTGCAAGAGCAATTTGCCACCTTTGTCGTCCAGGTCGACAAATCAAAATCTGCCATTCAGAAAAAACATATTTATAAAAGTAAAAATGCATGGGAGAGGAAAATGAGTATATTGTCTATTATTATTTCTGTTATTGCATTATTTATATCAGTATGGAATAGTTTTATCGCACACAGACTAAAGCACATCGAAGCGAATATGGTTTGGGATGATTTGTTCAGCACCTTTTGTATTTTGATAAGAAATATAGGAAAAAGGACTGTAGTTATAAAATGTATAAAACTTATTGCATATGATAGTAAAACTGATATAGAGTTAGGCCGAAGAGATAACTGTTGGATGATAAAACAGCAAAAAGCATACATAGAAGCAAATGAAGTTATGACAATCTATCCAATACATCAATCCATATATGATATTTTTGCGTATTGGATGCAAGGCAAAATAGAATTAGAGGGAAAATATAAAAAAATGTCGATAAAACTAATCGTTTATGACATAGATAATAAAAACTGGGAATTCGTGACTCCGTTTACATGGGGAGAAGTCCACGAGAAATTAGAATATGCCGTTACAATAGAATAAAAGTGTTAGTGAAACCAAAATGAAAGGAAAATCACCCACCATGACCAACTTCGATTTCCTAAAAAAAGAACAAGATTTCAGAACATTTGCTGATGCAGCCATAGCGGCCGAAAAGATTATCAATTTAGATACAGCGGCCTGTGCTATCAATTGCCGAAGAGCGATGGAAATCGCCGTAAAATGGATGTATTCTGTAGACGCAGATCTTTCCATGCCATATCAAGACAAGCTGGTGAGCCTGATGAACAGCGAAGACTTCAGGCAGATAGTCGGCGCCGATATTTGGAAGCGCATGGATCTCATCAGAAAAATAGGTAACCAAGCGGCTCATGGGAACGGAAAAATAAAATACGAAGAAGCAAAACTATGCCTTAAGAATCTGTATATTTTCCTTGACTTTGTAGCGTATTGCTATGGAGAAAATTATGAAGAAACTCAGTTCGATGAGGAGCTTCTCAAATCAGGCGCAACCATTGAATTAAAAACAACACCTGTACCTGATGTAGACCTTGAAAAACTTATTGAAGAAAATAAAAAACTTAAAGCAAGACTGACGGAAAAGCGCGAAGAGAAACAACAAACATATGCGCCTAAGCCGATAGAACTGACAGAATATCAGACGAGGAAAATCTACATAGACACTATGATGCGTGACGCAGGCTGGATAGAGGACAAGAACTGGTTGAATGAAGTCGAGGTTCATGGGATGCCTAACAAAGCGAAAACAGGCTTTGTTGATTATGTTCTTTACGATGATACTCATAAACCGTTGGCGATAATTGAAGCAAAAAAGACATGCGTCGGCGTAGAAAAAGGAAGACATCAGGCAAAGCTTTATGCAGATATATTAGAAAAGCAATATGGCAGACGCCCCGTGATCTTTCTAACCAACGGACTTGAAACCAGAATAATAGATAATCAATATCCTGAGCGAAAAGTATCATCCATATATTCTAAACGGGATTTGGAAAAACTGTTTAATCTCAGGAGGACGAGAAGCAGTTTAAAATATGTAAAGGTTAATACTCAAATTGCAGGTAGATACTATCAGGAAGCTGCTGTCAGGGCAGTATGCGACAGTTTCGGAGCAAAAAATCGCAGAAAAGCTCTTCTCGTAATGGCAACAGGTTCCGGAAAGACCCGAACAGTTATTGCACTTTGTGATGTGCTCCTAAACGCCGGGTGGGTGAAAAATATATTATTTTTAGCAGATAGGACTGCCCTTGTAACTCAGGCCAAGAGAAGTTTTACTGACCTTTTGCCTAACCTATCTGTGACTAATCTGTGCGAAGACAAGGAGAATTACAATGCCCATTGTGTTTTCTCAACTTATCAGACGATGGCAGGATGCATAGACACCGTAGAAGATGAGGAGGGCAGGCTTTTTACATGCGGCCATTTTGATCTGATCATATGTGACGAAGCTCATAGATCCATATACAACAAGTATAAGGATATTTTTACATATTTTGATACGCCGCTGGTAGGATTGACAGCCACACCAAAGGACGAAATAGATAAAAACACATATCAAATATTTGAACTGGAAAACGGTGTGCCGACCTATGGTTATGATCTGGCTCAGGCGGTGAAAGACGGATACTTGGTAGACTACCTTTCTGTAGAAACTAAACTCAAATTCATAGAACAGGGAATCGTTTATGATGAGCTTTCTGAAGCGGACAAAGAGGCCTTCGAGGAAACTTTTGAAACAGAAGATGGAAAAGTGCCGGAAAAAATAGATTCATCTGCTTTGAATACATGGATCTTCAATGAGGATACCATAAGTCATGTTCTTCATATTCTGATGACAGATGGGTTGCGGATCGACTATGGTGAAAAACTTGGCAAGACTATTATTTTCGCAAAAAATCACTATCATGCAGAGAAGATTCTTGAAGTTTTTCATAAAGAATATCCACATCTACCGAACTATGCCATGGTAATTGACAATTATATGACCTATGCGCAGGATGCTATAGATCAGTTTTCCGATCATAGAAAAATGCCTCAGATTGCTATATCTGTGGACATGCTGGATACCGGAATAGACGTGCCGGAAATTTTGAATCTGGTATTCTTTAAAAAAGTAATGAGCAAAGCTAAGTTTTGGCAGATGATAGGACGAGGAACAAGGCTTTGTCCGGGACTTCTGGACGGAAAAGATAAAGAAAAATTTTATATCTTTGATTTTTGCGGCAACTTCGAGTTTTTCCGTATGAATCCAGGCAAGCCGACAGCTAACCAACTTGCTTTGCAAGGTGCAGTTTTCAATCTGGAATTTCAGATTGCATACAAATTACAAGATATAGATTATCAGACGGAACCACTTATAGAGTTCAGAAAAGATTTAGTGGATAAGATGTCTGAAAAAGTAAAGAAACTCGACCGTGATAATTTTGCAATACGGCAGCATATAAAATATGTGGACAAGTATTCGGATGACAGAAACTACAATGCTTTGACTTTTGAGGATACTATTACTGTTAAAGAAGAAGTGTCTCTATATATTTATCCGGATAAGGATGATGCCTCAGCAGTACGATTTGATGCTTTGATGTATGGCATAGAACTGGCATATTTAGCCGGTAAACAATTCGGTAGATATAAAAGTGATCTGCTCAAACGTGTTTCCGCTGTTGCCCGAATCGCAAATATTCCGGAAATTCAGGCGAAGACGGAGCTGATTAAAAAAATATTGGAGACTGATTATCTGGAAAGAGCAGGAATAAACGATTTTGAGCATATTCGCAGCCAGCTTCGTGATCTGATGAAATACATCCCGAAAGATGTTACGAATAAATATAATACTAATTTTGATGACGATATTCTTTCATTAGATTGGAACGAAGCTGAACTAGACAGTGAAGACCTGAAAAACTATAGGGCCAAAGCAGAGTTCTATGTTAGACAGCACAAAGATAATATCGTAATAGCCAAACTCAGAACCAATAAGCCACTTACGGAGATGGATGTCCAATCACTGGAAAATATATTATGGAGCCAAGTGGGCACCCAAAAGGAATATGAAGCAGAATACGGAAATAAACCTTTAGGTGAATTTGTTCGTGAGATAGTAGGTCTTGATATGAACGCAGCAAAAGAAGCGTTTGCACAGTTTCTAGACGGGTCAACATTGGATAGCAGACAGATATATTTTGTAAATCAAATTGTGGAATACATAGTGCATAACGGTATGATGAAAGACCTTTCCGTTCTTCAGGAATCTCCGTTCACTGACAAAGGCAGCGTTGCGGAAATATTTACAGATATGAGTGTGTGGAATGGCATCAGAAAGGTAATAGACACCATAAACTCCAATGCCATAGCATAAAATGTAGCTACGAAAATGAAAAAAGGTCGAATAGGGAGAATGATATGTCCGATATAAAATTATTTAATACGAATGGAATTGTAAGAGAACTGAATTCCACGGAAGTTCTTTTGGAAAAAGAACTCCAAACATTAATTGAGAACAATATGGAAGTCTTTTTTGGGATTCGGTTTTTGAAAAGCGAGTATAAAATTACTAATGGGCGTATGGATAGTATCGGCATCGATGAGAATAACTGCCCTGTCATATTTGAATACAAGAGAAGCGTCAATGAAAATGTAATAAATCAGGGGCTCTTTTATCTTGATTGGTTATTAGATCATAAAGCAGATTTTAAATTATTGGTTATAGAAAAATTAGGGAGACAAGAGGCAGAATCAATTGATTGGTCTATGCCATGTGTGATTTGCATTGCTAATGGGTTTACTAAGTATGACATTCATGCGGTGAATCAGATGCAAAAAAACATTAAATTGGTTAAGTATCGTAGATACGGAAAGGACTTGATTTTATTTGAACATTTGAATGTGCCTGCGGTGAATCCTTTGCCACAAGATACAAAGATTGAAGAACGAAGAGAATCGAAGCAGAAAACACATGTTGAAAAAATTGAAACTGTGCCAGATAATATAAAACTTTTATATGAATCGGTTTGTGAATATGTTGAATCTCTCGGGGATGATATCACAGTTAATCAATTAAAATTTTATACTGCTTATAAAAAAGTACAAAATTTTGCGTGTGTAGAAGTGTATAATAAATATGTAATGATTTTCCTCAAATTGGATCCTGACAGTGTTACACTTGAAGAAGGATTCAGCCGTGATATGCGGAACATAGGACATTATGGAACAGGGGATTTACAGTTAACTATCAGAACTACGGAGGATTTTAAAAAGGCAAAGAAATTAATAGAAGAAGCATATAATAAGGCATGAAAGTTAATCATTAAACGGTTAGCAGTCGTCCTCGCAAGAGGCGCGTGAGTAGAAATACCAAGAGCGGTAGCGAAAAGGGCGAGCCCAGGGGTGCGCCTCGCATTAGGCGCGTGAATCAAAATAGCTCGTGAGGTTGATAATGCCGGGCATACAAAGCCCTTTATTTTATGAGCATTAGTAAAAATGTGTTTGATACATCTGTGAAATAGTGCTGACAATCTAAAAAACATCCATACGTATTCAAAAATCCAGTAAAACATTAAATTAAAGATTTTATTACAGAATCAACCTGACACAATTTTTCTCAGTTGGTCACAATTTCTCAGTTGGTCACAATTTCTCAGTTGGTCGCAATTTCCCTAATATATCGTATCATCTCAATCCGAGGCATCTTTTGCCGCTGAGGGATACGCTCCCAATTTGACACATTATAAATTTATAACAACTGATACTTCTTCAGCTTGCCATATAATGTCTGGCGCGAAATGTTCAGTTCAACAGCCGTTTTGCTTACGTTATATCTATTAGCAATAAGTGATCTGGAAATTATTTCTTTTTCAAGCACGCTTAGCTGATCTTCCAAAGTCTTTCCGGGAGAGATATAAGATTCGAAATTTTTACCGAACGATTCTCCTGAAGTGCCGGAGCCTGTCTCAGCTTTTCCGCTATAATTCGGATTATTGGAAGGGTTGCGCAACGAATTTATTGAATTATTAGAATTGCTCACGTCCTTTAAAAACTCCGAAAGAGTGGGGGATTCTCCGCTGAGTTGACCGCCGCTGAGTTGACCGCCGCTGACCGTGCTGCTACCGTTAGCCACGCTGTTACCGTTGAATGCGCTATTGTTATTGCTGCTGCTTGGACCATCGTAGCCGTTGAGCGCGTCATCAGTATCTGCATTGGAATTAGGACTTAAGTTGGTATTGCCGAACATGTAATTTGGTAAATCGGACATGGTTATAAGCCCTTGAGATCTGATAGTGCATGCGTATTCGATGACATTTTTCAGTTCTCTTACGTTTCCCTCCCAAGGCTGAGAAATCAAGAAGGTCATAGTTTCATCATCAATGCCGGCAATAAAATGATTTAGACGAGCATTGAATATTTTTATATAATGTTCACAGACAAGAGGAATATCATCGAGGCGTTGGCGCAGCGGCATTATGGCATAACTGGCGACATTTAGACGATAGAATAAGTCTTTTCTGAAACGATTTTCTTCAACCATTGTAGATAGATTCTCATTGGTAGATGCGATTATCCGGACGTCAACTTCTCTTTCCACAGTGTCTCCTACTCTTCGTATAGATTTGTTTTCAATTACACGTAATAATTTGGCTTGCAGATCCATGGAAAGTGAGTTTATTTCATCAAAATATAAAGTGCCGCCATCAGCGACCTCAAAAAGACCGGGTCTGTCTATGGCACCGGTAAAACTTCCTTTTACAGAACCGAACAATGTGCTTTCGATCAGGTTGTCAGGTATAGCGGCGCAGTTTTGGATTATAAAGGGATTTCGCTTTCTTGGACTGTTATTGTGGATAGTGTGAGCTATAAGCTCTTTGCCGGTACCGGTTTCGCCGTAAATAAGAACGCTGGAATCGCCGGCAGCCAATTTTCTTAAAACATCAAAAGATGCTAAAAATGTTTTATTTCTGGTAATTATATCTTCAAAATTATATTTCGCCGAAAAGTTCTTACGTTTTTTTTGCCCTCCCCGGCTGCTCAGTTCTACAGACATTACCATACAGCCTATTACGCCGGTTTCATTGATTAAAGGATAGGCTGAATTTAAAGCTTTCTTTGGTATACCGTTAACTTCAAAATGCTGAAGTTCATTAACTATCATGCTTTTTGAGTCTATAGCCTTGAATACAGTAAAATCTTCTCTTTTAAAGAAAGGGTACAGATCGAAAATTGAACGGCCTACGGCGTTTTCGTAACGTATCATATTGATCTGGTCGTTGAAATCTTCATAATAAAGGACTTTGCCATTTACATCGATTATTAAAATACTGTCTGTATGTCCAAATAATTCTTTGAAAACTTTATCCTCTCGCTTCATCTATTCGCACCTCATATTTATAAGAAAGTTCATACTTTTATAATAATAATAACATATTATTGATAAATAACAAGACAATATGTCTGTAAAACATTCAAATTGTCAAAAAAATGGACATATAATTGTGCCAGAGAACAATAGACACACATGAACAGCCTTTAAAATGTGTAATTTTACACACATTTTTTTGTTGGCATAGTTGTTGCAATAAATTACTTTTAAGTTAATGCAATATTAACATTTGCGAATTTTTATTTATAATATTGCATAAATATGCAAAAATATGCAAAAAGTGGTATTATCGTTACTTGTGAGGAGGGACAAATATTATGGACAAACTGAAATTTGGAATGCTTGGGCTGAACTATGATACTGAAGCAGGCAGAGGATGGCCGGGAGCCAGATATGCGCCTAACAGCATAAGAGCAGCATTGAGCGGCATAATGAACAGGATGGAGGACGGATATCTGTTTGACGTTAACGAAAATCGCCTCGTAGATTACAACAAGATCGAATTAAAGGACTTCGGCAACTGTGATAATATTGCTCATTATGAACACTTTAAGGCATTGAAGGATATGGCCGAGGAAATTAAAAAAGTAATGGCAGAAGGATATAAGCCTATTTTGCTTGGCGGAGATCATTCCGTTACTAATGCAGGAATTATGGCTCTGCATGATGTTGCCGACGGAAAAATAGGTATCATCGACTTTGACGCTCATCTGGATTTGAAGTTTGACTCGGAAGTTCAGGGAAAATATTCAGGCTCCAGCGAGATAAGAAGGGCTACCGAAATGGAAAAATACGATGCCAAGAACATAGTTGAAATTGGACCTAGAGGTTATAACTATCCTGAGCACTATCATTTTATAAAAGAAAGCGGCATAGGAATATTCACTGCAAGAGACTTGAATAGACTCGGTGTTGAAGAAGTAGCTAAGAGAACATTGGAAAAAGTAAGAGAAAATACAGATTATGTTTATATGACAGTTGACATTGACGCTCTTGATATGGCTTATGCACTGGGCTCAGGCGGACAAGAACCTGCAGGACTGACTCATTTCCAGCTGTCTGATCTTATCAAAGCATGCGCTCCTTACGTGGATATTATAGACTTCGTAGAAGTTAATCCAATGACTGACCATAGAGAATTGACCAGCCATGTGTGCGCGAATCTGGTATTGGATTATATTGCTGCCAGATATTATGACGCCTTCGAAAAGTAATTGGTCAGCTTTAGAAAGCGGGTACATATTATGAAAATTGTTTACAAGATAAATAATGTAATTGTAAAACTTGAAGAGATTTTGATTGCGGCAGCTGTCCTGATCATGTCCTTCATGCTTATCTTCAATGTGGTCGGAAGGCTTTTCGGAAAGGGGATAAACGCCACAGAAGAGATAGGCCTGTATTGCATATATATAATAACTTTTATCGGATTGAGTTATGCCGTAACTACGGGAAAACACATCAACATGTTAGGGCTGTTTGACTTTATGCCTCATAAGATACAGAAAGTCGACGCACTTATAATAAGTGCGGTTACAGCGGTCACTATGGGCGTATTGACCTATATATCCTTTACGTATGTAGGCTCCTTGAAGATGATAGGCAGAGTGTCTGTAAATCTTCAGGTACCACAATACATAGTTGTGGCAGTGATATCCTTTGGATTTTTGTTTGCATGTGTGCAATATATACTTGTATTTATTAAAAATTTACAGGAAAAAGAGATATACCTTGGCCTTAATACCCCGTATGTGCCGGATATCAGAAGGGAGGAAAAGTAGATGTTAGCTGTTTTACTGATAATCATGTTCGCATGCCTGCTGCTTGGATTCCCGATGTTCATGTGCATGGTATTAAGTTCAACCGTAGTAATATTTGTATATTTGACCATGATGCCGGAGACCACTATTATACAGCAATTGATGGAAGGCATCGGCTCTTTTGCACTGCTTGCTATACCACTGTTTATTTTTGCAGCGGATATAATGAGCGCCGGCCATACGGCCAAGAGATTGGTTGATTTTGTAAAATCTTTTACCGGACATATACACGGCGGTCTTGGAATTACTCTAGCCGGAACTTGCACGCTGTTTGGAGCTATTTCCGGTTCATCTCAAGCTACTGTGGTTGCTATTGGAAAGACCTTAAGACCGCAAATGCTGGCAGCAAATTACCGGCAGTCTGATACAGATGGACTTATAGTTTCCGCAGCCAATATAGCCGCACTGATACCTCCAAGTGTTACGATGATAATGTACAGTGTAGTAACAGGAGCATCGGTAGGAGAGATGTTTGTAGCCGGTATAGGCCCTGGAATACTGCTCTTTTTACTCTTCTCCATATATCAATATTTTCACGCGAAGAAGCTTAACATTCCTAGAGAGAAGAAAACCACATGGAAGGAAAGAGGGCAAGCTTTCAGAAAAGGTCTGTTACCTCTGGGATTCCCTGTAATAATTGTAGGCAGCATTTATTCAGGTATTGCAAACCCTACTGAGGCTGCAGCAGTGTCTGTATTATATGCGCTTATTTTGGAAATGTTCATATACAGGACCATCACCATCAAGGATCTGGGCAAGATTGCTCTCTCTACAGGAGCAGTAACAGGCACCTTATTTATCCTCCTTGCCAGTGGTCAGATCTTTTCACTGGTTTTAACATATGCCAACGTACCGCAGATGATAGCTACCAACGTGCTGGGCGCAGATCCTTCTATGACGGTGATTCTACTTTGGGTAACGGTATTTTTCTTCATTGCAGGCATGTTTGTAGACCCTCTGATTGCTGTAGTAGTAGTTACTCCGATATTCTATGAGCCGGCGATGGCGGCAGGAATTGACCCGATATGGCTGGGAATCATAATCACTGTACAATGTATTCTCGGAGCTATTTCTCCTCCGTTTGGATGCAACATATTCACTGCATGCGCTGCTTTTGATGTTTCATACATGAAAGTAGTAAGGGGGCTTCCGGTGTATCTGATTATAATGATAGCTGTATCTGTGCTGTTTATCTTCTTCCCTCAGATAATTACATTCTACAGGTGGTTCTGATAAACAGTTAATCAAAGGTTGATACTATTATAGGTTTTAAAGGTTTTATAGGTTGTTAAAATTAAAAGGCTAAGAAAGGAGAAACGACTTATGAAAAAGAAATTTTTGGCCCTGGCAATGCTTCTGTTGCTGACCATAGTGATGGCGGTTGCATTTACTAGCTGTGGCGGTGACGACAGCAATGGTGGCGGCGCGGAAACAGACGGAGATGTAACTGTATGGAAACTTGCTCATTCAGAAAGTACAGACACCATGTATGACCGTTACGCTCACAAGTTCGCAGATCTGGTTGAAGAAAAATCCGATGGAAGAATACAGGTTGACATATATCCTGTAGGTTCTCTCGGAGACACTGCTTCACAAGTTGAAATGCTTATGAATGGCAGCATTCAGTTGGGAATCTTTGCTTCCAGCGATGTAGGAGATTTGTTCCCTGCGGTACAGGCTCTGTCACTTAACTTTGTATTCTCAGACGATAACGCTGTTAACGCTCAGATATTGACAGAAGGAAAAGCTACAGCTGCACTTGATGAAATGTTTGCTGAAAGAAATCTGGTTACTTATGACTGGTTTGCCTTAGGAAACATGCAGTGGGGTTCTGCGACAGTTCCAATCAGAACTGTGGATGATTTTGACGGATTCAAGATGAGAATCATGTCATCTCCTCTGCTCTCAGCCAACTATGAGGCCTTTGGAGCAACTCCTACACCTCTGGCATTTACCGAGACATATTCAGGACTGCAGCTTGGTACAGTTGATGGTACAGAGCAGCCTATGAATGCGATGGAAGAAATGAAATTCTATGAAGTATTGGATTATATCACTATGTCCAATCACGCACAGATGGCTTCCTTCATGTCCATGAACGGTGATTTCTACAATTCACTTTCTGATGAAGACAAGGCAATGCTTGAAGAGATAAAAGAAGAACTCAGACCTTTCGCTCTTGAGACTCTGGAAACCCTGCTTCAGGAAAAAACAGACATAATCCTGGAAACCAAGCCGGAATTGGAAATCATAGAGCTGACTGATGAAGAGAGACAGGCGTTTATTGATGCCAGCATGCCTGTAAGGGATCAGATAGAGGAGTTTGCCGGTGAAGAAGGCAGAGAGATATTCAACTTGTTGCTGGAAGATGTGGAAACGTATAGCAATTAGCGTTTGATATGACAATATCAGACAATATCAGCTCGGTAAAGCATTCTTAAAAATAGCTGAGCAAACTGATTAAATGACAATAGGAGTTATCTTGTTTTGGTTATCTTGCTTCCAACAAGATAGCTCCTTTTAAATAACAGAAGGCGAATACGGAAGGTAAATTATATGAGAAAACTTAGACAAGAAGTGGACGTCCCTTTGAGTGCTGTAACTCACGATATAAAACAGATAAAGCGTGATTTTTATAAAGCCAAGGGAGAGGCATTGGTAAAAGCATTGAAAAAGAACTTCTTTGAAGCTTACTATGCAGAAACCAAGGAGGAAGCAGCCCGCCTTGTAGACGGGCTGATTGAGGACGGAAGCATAATAGGTGTGGGAGACTCTCACAGCTTTTATGAACTTGGCATGGAGCAGGAGCTGAAGGATAGAGGATGCAGACTGATACCTAATGTGGCGGCTTTGAACCTTCACAGCTACAATAGCGCAGAGTACGGCTATGTCAAAGCCCCTACCAGGGAGCAGGCCAGGGATATATTAGCCGATTATTTGACCAGCGATGTCTTCGTGCTCAGCGCCAACGCCATAACTATGGAAGGCGAAATTATCAATGTGGACGGAGTAGGAAACAGAATCGCAGGCAGCCTTTATGGAGCAGACAGGATTATCATGATAGTAGGCATCAACAAGATAACTCAAAACGAGGCAGAAGCCAGATCCCGCATTTCCAATGTTGCAGCGCCTATGAACAAGATAAAGTACGGGGAGACTTGTCCAAGCGTGATTGCCGGCAAATGTGCCAACTGCCGCTCGGAAAACAGATTTTGCAACATCACAACTATCCTGCACAAAAAACCTATAGAGTCGGATTATCACATAGTAATTGTAGGAGAGGAGCTGGGATTCTAAAGCCGCTGTCATGGAAGACCCAGACAGGATAGGCGGTAGAGAAGTGGCGCTTGTAATGAGCGGCGGAAACATCGACGGCGATCTTCTGACAGAAATATTGAATGAATATAAGCTATGAAAGGAATGACCGACATGGAAATAAGCGTACTTAGCAGAAAAGAATTGGAAAAAATCCTGGAAATGCCAAAAGTAATCCAGGGAGTAGAAGAAGTATATAAGTTGAAATCTCAGGGAAAGACCGTAGTATGGCCTTACCTGGAACATCATTTTGATGAATACAATGCAGTTACCGACGTAAAATCAGGAGTGGTTTATGGCGATATCAACATTCACGGACTGAAATTGCTCAACACATTTCCTATGAACAGCCAAAAAGGCTTGCCGCCGTTTACGGGAATGCTTATGGCTTTTGATTCTACTACCGGCGTGCCTCTTGGAATAATGGACGCATCATATATAACCTGCATGAGGACCGGCGCTGCAGGAGCCATAGGAGCGGCGGCTCTGGCAAGGAAAGACTCGCAGGTGCTTTTCGTACTCGGAGCAGGCAAACAGAGTATATATCAGATAGCAGCTACCCTCATACTGCTGCCTCAGCTGAAGAAAGTATACATTGCGGACCCTCTGGATTACGACAACGCGAAAAATTTTGCGGCGTCATTACCTGAACGTCTTGAAGAGGATTTCTCCTTGGAAACAAGCAATGTAGAATTCGCTGCGGCACAGGATATGGCCCAGGCACTCGGCGAAAGCGATGTAGTCATCACCATAACTCCTGCCAGAAAACCTGTTATAAAGAAGGAATGGATTCGCCCGGGAACTCACCTCAGCTGCGTAGGAGCTGATATGAAAGGAAAGGAAGAAATCGACCCTGAACTTTTCAGAGATGCCAGAGTTTTTTGCGACGACGTCAATCAATGCGCCAACGTAGGTGAATCTGAAATACCTGTAAAGACAGGAGTTATCAAGAAAGAAGATATTAAAGGAGAAATAGGTCAGGTGCTTTGCGGACAAATAGAGGGAAGAATTTCCTCTGAAGATATAACCATATTCGACGCTACCGGCATTGCTCTTTTAGACCTCGTAACCGCCAAAACTGCCATTGCGCTGGCAAAGGAAAAGAATTTGGGCAAACTGGTTGAAATATAAGCTTAAGGAGGACTACAGATGAAAATTGATGATTTTGTGCTGGAAAATTGGCTGAATCCTGCCTGCGACAGTGAAAAGAACAAGATATATTTAGGCGGCAGCTGTGTGTCGCCTATGACAGTAGAAGAGATGTTTGAAGTTACGGGACAAGATCTTAATGAGTTTTTAGAAGACTTTAGAAAGATGGATCTTGGGTACCCCAGATTTGAAGGAACACCAAGGACGAAAAAGGCTTTAGCCAAGCTCTATAAAACAGTCTCTCCTGATGACATAATCCTTGTCCACGGCGGCACAGGCGCCAACAATACAGTTGTATTTTCACTGCTGGAACCGGAAAAAGACAACATAATCTCCATAATGCCCAACTATCAGCAGTTTCACTCTATTCCGCGTTCCATAGGCGTAGAAGTAAGAGATGTCAATTTAAAGCCTGAGCAGGGATATAAATTGGACTTGGACGAAATAAGAAGTGCAGTAGACAAGAACACAAAAGCTATCATGTTCACCAATCCCAACAACCCGACAGGCTCCCTTTTAGAACCTGCTGAAATGGAAGAACTGGTTGAAATCGCCAAGAGCGTAGACGCATGGGTTGTTTGTGACGAAATGTACAGAGGATTGGCTGACGAATACATGCCGTCTTTTGCCGATATGTATGAAAAGGCCATAGTGACATGCTCTTCTTCCAAGATATATTCCATGGCAGGAACAAGAGTGGGCTGGATAGTCTGCAAGGATGCGGATATGAGGAAAAACATCTTTAATCACAGATCATATGACGCTATTTGCGGAGGCGTGTTCGACGAATGGATATTTGCCATAGCTTTGGAGAACGTAGATAAAATCTTTGAACGCAGCAGAAAGATAGTTAACTCCAATAAAGCCATAATCGATAAGTGGCTGGACGGACACAAATATCTCAAGCAATATGCCAAAGCGTATGGAACCACATACCTTATACATTACAATCTTGACATCGACGCTGAGAAATTCTGTGATGAATTGTTAGATAGAAAGAACGTGCTGGTTTGCCACGGTGATTGCTTCTACATTCCTCATTCCTTCAGAATGTCTCTGTCCCACGGGGATCATCTGGAGGAAGGCTTGAAACTGATAGATGAGTTCATAGACGAATTGCTCAAAGAAGGAGTAAAAGTTTTAGAATAATTCAGCAATATAAATTTTTAAGGCTGCCTCTTTGCCGGCGACGGCTCATAACCCTGCCGTGCAAAGAGGCGGTTTTTTATGTTTGTTTTTTACATTAACCTGTAAAAATCTGCGCCCAGTATGTGATACCGTTTACATTGCAATAGCCGACACCCATTTTGGTGAAGTTCGATCTGAGTATATTAGCTCTGTGACCCGGTGACGTCATCCAAAATTCCACTACGCCGTAAGCTGATGTAGGACCCTGCGATATGTTTTCTCCTGCTACAGAATAGATAATGCCAAAACTACCCAGCATATCGAAAACAGAACCGTATGTTGGTGAAGTATGGTCAAAATAGTTGTTTTTTCCCATATCATCAGCTTTTAATTGAGCTACGTGATTAAGAGAACTGTCCAGAGAAACAGGAGCTACACCGGCCTCTGCGCGGAACTGATTGACAGCAGCCAGCACTCCGGCGGGACTGGTATCAGGAGCAGGTTGGTCGATCTGAGGCGGTTTGGGCTGAGAAGCTGAACCTCCGCTTGAACCTGAACTCCCGGAACCTTGATTAGATGAACCTGAGCTGCCGGAACTTTGACCTGAGGAGCTTGAACTTTGATTATTACCGGATGAACTTAAATTTGAGCTTTGAGATTTTGATGTGTCAGCTTGAGCTGATTGAGCAGATTGATTTTCATCTGCATCTTCATCACCATCGTCAGAATTACTATCGAGCAAAGCAGATTCAATCTGGCCGTCGATATAGTCCAAACATTGGATGATAACTTCTTTTATAGATGTTGATGATGTTGAAGAAGCAGCTTCATCTTCAGATGGAGAAGCCGACGCTGTTCCTGTATATGTCATTATCAGAGTCAATATTAAAATTCCGCTCAAAAATTTTCTTTTCATTTTTCCTACCTTATTTAGTTATTTTCGTAAAAACAAACAAAGAATTTGACATAATTCTACATATTTTTACACATTTTGACAAAACTTACACAATGTTTATTATAATTTAGCATTTGAATAAAATCAATATAAAAGCATGCATGATTTTTTTTATCAGGCTCTTTAGGCGTTAGAACATCGAAGCCGAACCTAGCAACTGATTATAACTTTTTTTGTTATTATAGGTTGGTGGAGATGTGAGAAATTTCAAAGTATAATTGGCAATAGGAGGTATGAAAAATATGAAAATTCAAAAAGACAATATTGCTTGTAATTTATCTGTGCTTCGGCAATTTAATAAATTTTCTCAAGAGGAAGTGGCTGAAAAAATCGGAGTTTCACGTCAGTCGGTGGCAAAATGGGAATCCGGTGAATCGGTCCCGGATATTTTCAATTGTGATGCATTGGCACAATTGTATAATGTTGAGCTTAAAGATTTAATCTATCACGATCAGAAAAAAACGGGCATGAGCATAGCGCCTAAGGGCAAGCATATATTTGGCATTGCTTGTGTAGGGGAACGAGGACAAATAGTTTTGCCGAAACAGGCGAGAGAAATTTTTAAAATTAAACCTGGAGACAGGCTGGTAGTACTGGGAGATGAATCGCAGGAACATCCCGGTATAGCATTAATGAAAGAAGAGTTCTTTCTGGGAATAGCTCAAATGTTTAAAACTGCTTTAGATATGGTTGAAGCACCTGATGAAAAGGAGAAAAAATGATAGATTATTTGTTGGAAGTCGAAAATATCTGCAAAAAATACTCAGGGTTTTCTCTTGAAAACATAAGCTTTTCACTGGCACAAAAGCGCATTATGGGGCTAATCGGCAAAAACGGAGCCGGAAAGAGCACGACTTTAAAAACCATCGTCAACATGACGCTGCCGGATAGAGGCAGAGTTACTATGTTTCAAAAAGACTTTTATAAGCATGAAAAAGAATGTAAACAGCATATAGGAGTCGTATTTGGAGGCATTGATTTTTATCCCCTCAAAAAGCTTTCTGTAATAACGTCAGTTACAAAAAAATTTTATGATAACTGGGATCAGGAACAATACCGTATGTATATAAAAAAATTTGAATTGGATGAAAATAAAAAATTCAAAGAGCTTTCTAATGGCATGAAAGTGAAGTATCTATTGACGCTTGCTTTGTCTCATCACGCCAAACTACTTATTTTAGACGAGCCTACTTCAGGTTTGGATCCCATATCTAGAGAAGAGTTGCTGTATATTTTTCAGCAGTTAATAGCCAGGGAAAACTGTTCTATTTTGTTTTCGACTCATATCACATCTGATTTGGATAAGTGCGCTGATGACATAACATATATCAGCAATGGAAAAGTTCTGGAAAGTGCAGATAAAGACACATTTCTGCGTTCATTTGAGCATTTAAAAACAGAAAAAGATGCAGGCGTTCTCACTTTAGAAGAAATCATGCTGCGAACAGAAAGGAGTGAATGGAATGAAAAGCCTTCTATTTAAAGAAATAATGCTTTCTACTCACCCGACATCCATAGTATTTGTTCTTTTGGGATGCCTTGTCCTTGTACCTGCTTATCCTTGCAGTGTAATCTTTATGTTTGGCTGCCTTGCACCATATATTACATTCTTAAACGGAAGAGAAACCAACGATGCCTGGTATACGGCGCTTTTGCCTGTGACAAAGCGAGAAATGGTCATGGCGAAATGCATGCTTACAGTGTCTTTTCAACTACTTCAGATGCTCATATCCATACCTTTTATGTTGTTAAGAAATGCTATTGCACTTCCAAATAATCCTGTAGGTCTGGATGCTACACTTGCTTGGTACGGATTGGGGCTCATTATATATGCAACGTTTGACTTGATCTTTTTACCGGCTTTTTATAAAAGCGGTTACAAAGTCGGCAGGTCTTTTATATTAGCGTCGATTCCAATGCTTATTTTAATAGTGGCAGCTGAAAGCTCTGCTCATATACCGCAGCTGGTATGGATGGACAGCTATGAGCCGGAGCATCTGCTGATGCAGTTGCCTATTTTGCTGGCTGGCATCGTTTATTATGTGGTACTTCTTATGCTGTCCTACAAACTTTCTGTGAGACGGTTTGAGCGGGTAGATTTGTAAACTGTTCAGAGATGAACAAAAGAATTTTCACGGTTTGCGGAATTGTTGGCTGATTTTTTAGGATAAAACTTACATAATTTAGTCAAGTATAATTTACCTAATCGTACTTGACTAAAATTGTTTTTATGATATACTGTATTCAATCATATTATCAACAGTTTGTTGCTTAGATAGGAGGATATCCGTCATGTTTATCGGCAGAGAGCGTGAGCTTGCAACGCTGAACAGGTTATACGCATCGGACAAGTTTGAATTTGCAGTAATATACGGACGTCGTCGTGTCGGCAAAACGGCACTTATCAGCCATTTTATAAACGAGAAAAAAGCAATTTATTTTATGGGCGTAGAGAGTAACGCCAAGCAAAATCTTGAAAATTTCAGCAAAAGTATTATAAGCTACCATACCGGAATGGATACCGAAACATCTTTCTTATCCTTTCAAGCGGCTTTGGAGTATGTATTTAAACTTTCTGAAAAAGAACGGATTATTCTTGCGATTGATGAATATCCTTATGTTGCCCGTTCATCGAAAAGCCTTGCCTCGACCATTCAGCTTTTGATTGACAAATATAAAGACAGTTCTAAACTGATGCTGATTCTTTGCGGTTCGTCCATGTACTATATGGAAGACCATGTTCTCGCTTACAAGGCACCGCTTTACGGCAGACGGACAGCACAGATGAAAATCCTTCCTTTTGAATTTGAAGAGACCTGTCACTATTTCAAAAACTTCACTGATGAAGAAAAAGCATATGTGTACGGAATCGTAGGTGGAACGCCGCAGTATCTGCTTCAAATGAGCGATAAGTTGAGTATTGAGGAAAATATTAAAAATACGCTTCTAAATCCCAACTCCGCCTTGTTTGAGGAGCCGGAGAATCTGATTAAGCAGGAGGTGCGTGAACCGGCACTCTACAACGCCATCATCACGGCGATTGCCACCGGCGCTTCCCGTATGTCGGAGATTTCCGGCAAGATCGGGGAAAGCACCAATATTTGTTCCGCCTATGTGAAAAACCTGATTTCCCTCGGCATTATCGAAAAAGAGACGCCATATGGTGAAAAAGCATCTCGGAAAGCAATTTATTCCATTGCGGACAACATGTTTCGCTTCTGGTATCGCTTTGTTCCGGAGAATTTTTCTATTATCGCTCGTGGGGCAGCCGATCTGGCGTATAAACGCATCGAGCCGTATTTGTCCGATTATATGGGCAGGGTGTTTGAGGAAATCTGCAAGCAGTATCTTTGGAGACTGCTGCTCTCCGGCGAATGCCCGGTAGAATTTTCGTCTATTGGCCGTTGGTGGGGCAATGATCCTAAAGAAAAACGTCAGGTCGAAATCGATATTCTCGCAGAGCAGGATAAAAATACAGCACTTTTCGGAGAGTGCAAATGGACTAATGAGAAAGTTGATCTTGGGGTTTTGGAAACTCTTGTGAAGCGTAGCGAACTGTTTTCATATCAAAATAAACACTTTTATCTCTTTGCCAAAGTCGGATTTACAAAGGGCTGCGTTGATCGTGCAAAGGAGATGGGGAATGTGGAGCTGGTGAGGTATAGGGATATTGTGAGCAAAATGTAATTTCGCATTTGAAAGAGAAGCCTCCTTTGACATCATGATGCGGGTCGAAGCAGGTGCTTATATGAATATGATGTTTAAGAAGATTTATATTTCCAATCTGTTAAAAACCAGCAATAGGAATGGTCATTAAAATTAAAAGCATAATCAGACAGATCAATGCATTGCGAATGCAAATATAAGATTGCAAATAGTAGGATAAAAAAGGGCTGTCTCTGATCATTAATTTTGAGACAGCGCCTGTTCCATTTTTGGCGGAGAGACAGGGATTCGAACCCTGGGTCCCGTTAGGGACACGGCATTTCGAGTGCCGCACGATCGACCACTCTGACATCTCTCCGCGATTCATTTAAGCCTTAATTAATATACCACATCCTCCAAATCATCGCAAGATGTTTTCTGCAACTTAACTATAGCCCAAACTCTGCAATCTTAGGGCTACAGCTTGCCTATAGTCGGCTTTACGTGGTAGAAAGCGCAGAGCGCATCGTACTGGGCCTGCGCCTTTGCTGCCCGCGGACCTGCCGGATCAAATTTTTTGATGGCTTTTATCATTATGTTCCTGGCGGTATGTTCAAGGCTTGTAAACTCAATCATTGAAACATCATAACCCCTGCTTTCCAGCTTGAGACCTCTTAGACCGTCAGTCAGATATTCTGTAAGACGGTCCTTTAAAATGCCGTGTTTGAGCATAGGCTGATGAAGATCATTTTTTATCTGCTTAAAAAGCTCGTGCTGACAGCACGGAACGCTGAGGATGACTTTAGTGTTCCACGACACCGCATTTATCAGGGCATAGTCGGTGGCCGTATCGCATGCGTGCAAAGTTACAACCATGTCAGCGTGATCGTTTTTATAGTCTGCTATATCGCCGCGGAGAAAGCGGAGACCGCAGTAGCCCAGGTCGGAGGCGACTTTATTGCAGAAATCTATTACATCTGTTTTCAAATCCAGCCCTGTTATTTCCACATCGAGACCTTTCATCAGCTTGAGGTAATGATAGATAGCAAAGGTCAGATAAGCTTTGCCGCAGCCGAAATCGATGATTTTGATAGGCTTATGAGAAGCTTTTTCCGGAGCCAGATATGGAAAGACATCGTCGATGATTTCAAGGAATCTGTTGATTTTACGGAACTTTGAGTAATGTTTTTGCACCACCTTGCCGTTGCTGTCCATGACGCCTAGGCGGATGAGAAAATCACAAGGGGTTCCATCGGGAATTATGTAGTTTTTTTCTCTGTTATGGGAAAGAGAACCGGAAAGACCGATATGATTTGAAGAAGCCGTTTTCGTAGTAATTCTAGGCTTTTCTGTTTTTGCGGCCAAAACCTGGATATCATGCTCTGCAGTAAAAACGTTGGCTTGCTTAAAATCCTTTTCCATAAGGTTGACGCAAAAATCAGGCGTTACTGCGGCATCGATATTGGTGTGAGTAACTTTATTGTCAAATATGTATTCTGCCTGATAAGCCACCTCGCCGGCTAAAGCAATCGGCCTCACGGTTACTTTGCTATAGCTGAGACTTTTGCGGCGCTTTGCAGAAAATATCAGTTTTACGGGCTTGTCCTCCCTGAATATGCGTTCAAAGAATTCCTTCAATCCTTCCATTTTTCGACTCCCACGTTTCCTTCAATTATAATTATGCTTTTCCAATCATTGCTCTATCATTTTAACATAAAAACATTTTTTTATATAGTTCTTTTATCATCCGGGGCATTTCCTGAAGCGGAGCATTGATGATGATGCTGGAGGCGAATTTGTAAGATGAATCCTATAAATCCGCCTTTTACTGCAAACTATTTCTATGGTCTTCTAAATGGCACGCCTAAAAAGTCTGCCACTGAGAGAGCCAAGTTTTCCGCAATGACTTCTATATTGGAAATTATCCAATTGGCGTCCTCCCAGTTGTCGTGATAGGCGATTTCCACCAGAACAGCCGGCGCTTTAGTTTTGCGAAGTTCAACCAGCGATGTGGTAGGCACAGTTGTGACCAGGGACGGAATGGGATAAATCATTTCCAGGTTGTTGGCGAATATTTCAGCTGCAGCCTTGCCTCTTGTGCTGTCTCTGTAATAGTAAACGTCAGGACCTCTGAGCCTGCCCGCCATGCTTTCGGGTGCGGCGTTGGAATGTATTGCCAAATGCAAATTGTAATTGCCGGCGTTTGACATCGCTATAGATGTAGAGACCGTACCATTTGGGTCGTTTCTGCCGTAGCTTATTCCGCTGGCGTTGAGATAAGGTATCATCGCGTCCGTGATTAGGTTTGTGTAGTACTCTTCACTGTTTCCGGTAACGTATAGGTTATATTCCTGAGTCGAAGGACTTAGAAAAACTGAAGCCATTAAAACACCTCCAAAAGTTCATATGTTTAATATATGAAAAAAGGGACGAAATGGTGAAAAACTGAGCTGAAATACGATTAAACCGCAGCGAGGATTTACAACAAAAATATATTATTTTTATGAAAGTTCTGGCACAAAATTACTTTAACGAAGTAAAGAGTAAATACGCTGAAGCGAGACCCAACTCGCTGAGATTACACAAGATGGCTTGCAAATATCTTCCGGGAGGAGATACAAGAACGGCCACCTTTTTCATGCCTTTTCCAAATTTCATAGAGAAGGGGGAAGGCGCTTACATGTACGATGCGGATGGCTTTAAGTTGTTGGATTTTCAAAACAACTATACGTCGCTCATTCATGGTCATGCTCATCCGGGAACAGTTGAAGCGGTAAGAGAACAGATAGCATTGGGTAGCGCGTATACGGCGCCTTTTGAAAAGCAGATAGAGCTGGCCAGACTGCTTACAGAGCGGTTTCCAAGCATGGACTTGATAAGATTCACCAATTCAGGTACGGAGGCCAACATGCATGCTCTCAGAATAGCAAGAGCATATACAGGAAAGGCCAAGATAATCAAGACTGAAGGCGGATACCATGGCACTACAGATGTGTTTGAAGCCAGTGTAGACCCTAACATTAAAAAAGCAGGAACGTTGGATCAGATAAAAGTCATTCCTGAAAGCAGGGGAGTTTCGGCCAACGCTCTTAGGGATGTTATAGTAACTCCTTTCAACGATATACAGCGCACTAAAAAGGTGATAGAAGAAAATCATCAAGATGTGGCGTGTATGATAATAGAACCTGTAATGGGTTCTGCCGGACAGATTACGCCGGATATGGAATATTTGCGTTTCTTAAGGGAAATAACTGAAGAATACAATATAGTTTTGATTTTTGATGAAGTGGTAACCGGAAGGCTTTCCACCGGGGGAGCACAAAAATTCTATGGTATCACTCCTGACATTACTACGCTTGGCAAAATCATAGGCGGAGGTACGCCTGTGGGGGCTTTCGGCGGTAAGCGGGAAATTATGGATATGTACGATCCAAGGCAAAAGAAAATGTATCATTCCGGGACTTTTAACGGTAATGCTGTTACTATGGCTGCAGGTTTGGCTGCTATGGAAGCTTACGATGCTTCAGCAGTGGACTATGTCAATAGTCTGGGGACTTTTTTCAAAGAAGGTGTAAAGGCGATTTTCGGCAGGTTGGGGCTTGACATGCGAATCAGCGGAGTCGGATCTATATATAATATCCTTTTCACCAACAAGGACGTTAAGAATTACAGAGATGTGGCAGCTGCCCATGAAGAATTAAATAAGATACTTTATCTGGATCTGCTTGTACGAGGAGTTTTTGATGCTGAGCGGGGTATGTTTTGTATGTCTACTGCCATGAGCAGGGCTGATGTGGAGTTCGGCCTGTTGACTTTGGAGGAGGCATTAAAAGACATGCTTCCCGTTATAGCTGATGAAGCTCCTGAACTTTTTTTGTAGAACAGATTAGTCTTTAAAAAAGCCGAAATGGTAAAGGGCTATATTCGGACGAAACAGAAATCGGACTCATTTAATGTGGTTTATGAACTGATTTACTGTATGCGGACGCCAATATAGACAGAAATTATTTTACTTTTATTATTGCCAGGAGGTGAAGACATTATGGAAAAAACCGCAAGACAACCGAGAAGGCCGAAAGTGTGGGAAGCTTTACTGCCAATTGTGGTATTGCTTGTAACTATGGTTATAGGCACATTGGTATGGGGCGCAGACCCACATATACCGCTGGTATTATCGTGTATTGTAACTGCCATTGTTGCAGCTGCATGCGGAAACAGCTGGGAGACCATACTTACGGGTGCATTGGATAGTATCAAGAGTGCTATTGAAGCCCTTGTGATAATCATGTGTGTAGGTATGCTTATCGCTTCGTGGATATGGTCAGGTACCATGCCTGCGATGGTGTATTACGGTCTCGACCTTATCGCACCAAGCGTGTTCCTGTTTGTAGGAGCGTTGCTTTGCGGCATTGTAGGACTTGCTACCGGTTCCTCATGGACGGCTTCCGGAACTGTAGGAGTTGCACTTATGGGCGTTGCTATGGGTCTTGGAATAGACGCTCCGATTGCAGCAGGTATGGTAATATCCGGAGCCTATATGGGTGATAAATTGTCACCTATGTCAGATAGTACTAACGTGGCGGCTGCAGCGGCCAGGACACCGCTTTATGACCATGTAAGAGCTATGATGACCACAACTATACCAAGTTTTTGCTTAGCTCTTTTGATTTACTTAGTTTTAGGATTTATAATTATCGATGAACAGGGTTACGATATCCATTTGGCTACTGATATTCAGCAGACCATTCTTGATAATTTCTACATTTCACCTTGGATAGTTTGCCCTGTACTGGTTATCCTTTTCGCAGCTTGGAAGAGAATTCCTGCAATCCCATCGTTGTTGCTTGCAGCTGCGTTTGGTGTAGTTATTGCCATCTTCGCTCAAGACGCTCCTTTGGCAGATGTGATGATCGGACTGCAGACGGGATTTGCTGCGGATACAGGCAGCGAGGTTACCGATTCACTGTTGAACAGAGGCGGTATTGACTCCATGATGTGGACGATTTCCCTGATTATGTTTGCCTTGGCATATGGAGGAATCCTGGAGAAATGCGGTTTCGCTGAAACTTTGATGGGCGGATTTGTAAAGCGTATCAAACGTGTTGGCGGTTTAGTAGCTGCAACTATAGTTACCGGTATTGTATGTGATATTATTCTTACTGACCAGTACTTGGCTATCATGGTGCCTAGCAGACTTTATGCTAAAGAGTTTGATAAAAGAGGCCTCAGCAGAAGCTTCCTGTCCAGAACTACGGAAGACGGCGCTACTTTGTGGTCTCCGATGATACCATGGAACGGCTGCGGAGCTTATCAGGCTGCTACTCTGGGAGTTTCCAACTGGGATTTCATGCCGTTTGCTTTTATGAACATCATCAATCCAATCTATGCTATAGTAATTACATATTTAGGCATAGGCATAAAATACAAGGAATATGACGGACTTACAGGAGCTGAGCTGAAAGCTGCTAAAGTTAAAAAGAAAGCTGAGCTGAAAGCTGCTAAAGAAGCAGGAAAAAAACAGTAAAGTAAGGCTGTTTGATGATATGCGAGAATATATTCCTATTGATGTAAAAATTATACGAAAGTCTACAAAAGTAGTTGCTATGGCTTTAGGGGTGCTTTGCCTTGTTGCCGGCGTATATTTCCAATCAATATATGCGATAGTAGTCGGTGTGTTTATTTTAGCCGCTATGGTATTGAACAAAAAAACGGCGGTGACGGAAAGAGGAATAGAAGTAACTTATGACATGGTATTATTCAAAAGAGTGGATTTGTGGAGTTTCGAGGAAATTAGAGAAATACACAAGGAACTGTCTCCTGACGGGAGAAAATATGCGTTGCATATGATGAAAGATATCATGTCCAAGCGCTTAGTTTTTCCTATTCCTGAAGCAGAAAAAGTCATTGCGCTGGCCGTTGAAAAGAACCCTAAAATCCATGTTGCTTATGTCGACTGATGCCGATATGGCTTGACGTTGATACGGACTGCTGACGATGCGGCTTGCTAAACTTCAATGTTCATTAGCTTCATAAGAAGAGTCCGACTCACTTAAACCACATAGAAAAACGTCCCTTTTCGAAGCGTTTATCGCTTACTGAAAGGGGACGTTTGCTTATCTCATAGTTTTGTCAGAGCTGCAGTCTCCTCAGAACCGTAGCTTTGTCCGGGTTACGGCTTTCCGAGCCGAGTCTCGGCTTTTATCAACAGCGCAGCGGCAAGCTGCGTAATACTTTTATAGAAAAATGTGATACTTTGTATCATGGTTTTCCCGTATAAGTATCAATGGTCGGGCATCAGGACCCTTGCTGTTTAGATATTTCGTCGCAGGTTGGTCCGCATTTTTGTAAATATGGCCTGCATTTTTTAAATCTGATTTTTCATAAAAATCACAAGCGCATAGATTGAATTTTTTCCTTTACTGTGATAAAATAAATCAATTATGTGATTTTGTTATTCTTATTTAGAAAGAAGGCTTAATATAAATGGATCAAAAGCAGAAGATTATAAACATCGCTGTGATAGCCCATGTAGACGCGGGCAAGTCCACATTGGTTGACGCTTTTTTAAATCAGAGCGGTGTTTTCAGAGCCAACGAAGAAGTAGTCGACTGCGTTATGGACAGCGATGATATAGAAAGAGAAAGAGGAATAACCATATATTCCAAGAACTGTTCAGTAATGCACGGAGATGTCAAGATTAATATAGTGGACACTCCGGGACATGCCGATTTTTCTTCAGAAGTGGAAAGAATTATGAAGACCGTGGATACGGTAATTTTGCTGGTAGATTCCAGCGAAGGACCTATGCCGCAGACCAGATTTGTGCTGAAAAAATCTTTGGAACAGGGAATAAACCCTATTCTGTTTATCAACAAATTGGATAAAAAAGACGCCAGAGTGGATGAAGTAGTGGATGAGGTATATGAGCTGTTTATGGATTTGGACGCCAACGACCAGCAGCTTGATTTCCCTATACTTTACGGAATCGCCAGACAGGGCATAGCTGTGCGTGACCCTAAAGACATAGAGGGCATGACGATCGGCGAAGGCGATGAGAAGATTAAAAAAAGTCCCGGCGGATACGGAGGCTTAGACCTTACTCCTCTTTTTGAGACTATAATAGAGCATTGTCAGCCATATCCGGACCTCAGGAATGAGCCGCTGCAATTTCAGGTTTCAACCTTGGCGTATGACGATTATATAGGAAGACTGGGCATCGGGCGAGTTACGAGAGGAACCATCAAAGAAGGCCAGACTGTGGCAGTTTGCAAGGCTGATGGTTCAATAGTACAGAGAAAGATAAATCAAGTTTTTGTATATAGAGGTCTCAAGCGTTCTGCCGTAGATGAGGCAGAGTGCGGAGACATTGTGGTAGTGTCAGGTATAGCGGACATTTCTATTGGGGAAACTATCTGTGATCCGCAGAATCCTGAAGCTATGGAGATGATCCATATAGAAGAACCTACCTTGAGCATGAACTTTATGGTCAACAAGTCGCCGTTTGCCGGAAAGTCGGGCAAATTCGTAACCAGCAGGCACATAAGAGAGCGACTGGCAAAAGAGTTAGAGGTCAACGTGGGACTTCTGGTAGAGGAAACTGACTCAACCGATTGCTTCAAGGTATCGGGAAGAGGAGAGCTGCATCTTTCTATTCTCATCGAGAACATGAGGAGAGAGGGATATGAATTGGCAGTTTCCAAGCCTGAGGTTATAATGAGAAAAGGCGATCACGGACAGCTGCTGGAGCCTATAGAAGAGGTAGTTATAACCGTTCCCGATGAATATGCGGGCACTGTCATCAATAAGCTGAATATCAGAAAAGGCATGATGACACAGATGGCAGCAGAAAACGGGTATTCCAGGCTTGAATATTTGGTGCCGACCAGAGGGCTTTTAGGATATAGAAGCGAGTTTATCAACGATACTCATGGAGAAGGAACCATGGTTAGAAGGTTCGATTCTTTCGATGATTATAAGGGAGAAATTCCACAGAGAACTAATGGCGTGGCTATTGCGCAGGAAGAGGGAGAATGCACTCCTTATGCTCTGTTCAACATAGGAGAAAGAGTTCAGATGTTTGTGGAGCCGGGCACAAAAGTTTACGAAGGCATGATAGTCGGAATGAATTCCAGAAGCGACGACATGGTAGTAAATCCATGCAAAGCAAAGCGTGTGAGCAACATGCGAGCTGCAGGTTCAGACGAGGCGATTAAACTTTCTCCGGCCAGAGTATTTACTCTTGAGGAAGCTTTGGAATTTATCAACGATGATGAACTGGTGGAAATAACTCCTGATGATATAAGGCTTCGCAAGAAACTCCTGCATGAACTGGAAAGACGAAGAAGCGGCAGAGTATATGAATAGATTTAGCTTTTGGATATATAGCCCATATATCAATGGTAAGGAGACAGAATGTTTGGTATAGAGGGAAAAGCAGGTCAGTATATCGAGCTGGCTATTGGAACTTTACTTATTGTTGTTGTAGGATTGCTCTTGATAAAGTTGATTCTTAAAGTCATAAAAAAAGCGTTGACCAAGACTACTTTAGACGGAGCCATGTACAAATTTGTGCTGAATGTGGTAAAAGCCGCGCTTGGAGTCATCCTTATTGTGGTATTATTAGGATATCTGAGAGTGCCTACTGCACCGCTGGTGACCGTCCTCGGCGCTGGAGGAGCGGCTGTGGCTCTCGCTTTAAAAGACAGCCTGGGCAACATTGCCGGGGGAATAATAATTTTAGCTAACAAGCCTTTTAAAAAAGGTGATGTTATAGATGTAGCTGGAACTAATGGGATGGTGGACAGCATAGATCTCTTGGTCACAACGCTGAAAACCTTTGACAACAAGGTGATAACAGTCCCAAATGGTACCATAACAACCTCCGTGATCGTCAATTATTCTCAGGAAAATCTAAGAAGAGTTGATTGCGTTTTCGGAATAAGCTATGATTCGGACATCGCGAAGGCAAAAGACGTCCTGCTTGCAGTCGCAAACTCATGTCCAAACGTTATGAAAGAACCGCCTCCTGTGTGCGGTGTATCAGACCATGGAGAAAGCGCAATAGTGCTTGATTTGAAAGTCTGGTGCGAAACTTCTGTATACTACGATGTCAAGTATTATCTGGAAGAGCAGGTAAAACTATCGTTTGATGAAGCAAATATAACAATACCATATCCGCAGATGGACGTGCGCGTGATAAAGTAATTTTTTAGGGAGAGTAAAGAATGGGAGAAATTAAAAAATTCAAAAGAGTATTGGTTGCTAACAGAGGAGAAATTGCCATAAGGGTATTCAGGGCATGCCGTGAGCTGGGTATCAGGACTGTGGCTGTTTATTCTGAAGAAGATAAAAACGCTCTGTTTAGAACCAAGGCAGATGAAGCATATCAGATAGGAAAAGGAAAGACTCCTGTAGGTGCATATCTGGGCATTGATGAAATTATTTCACTGGCAAAGGCGAAAGGCGTAGATGCTATCCATCCGGGATACGGATTTTTAGCTGAAAACGTGGAATTTGCTGAATCCTGTGAAAAGGCAGGCATTGAGTTCATCGGACCTACTCATGTAATGATGGACAGATTGGGAGATAAGATAAAATCTAAAATTGTTGCTAATTCAGTAGGAGTTCCTACCATACCGGGTGTTGAAAAGGCTATAGCCTCTGAAGAAGAGGCTGTTGAGTTTGCCGCGAAGTGCGGGTATCCTGTTATGCTGAAAGCGGCAGCAGGCGGCGGCGGAAGAGGAATGAGAATCGTACATAACGAAGAAGAACTTCTTCCTCAGTTCAGAAGCGCCAGAAGCGAAGCTGAAAAGGCTTTCGGCATTGATGATATTTTCATCGAAAAATATCTTGAAAACCCGAAACACATAGAAGTTCAGATATTAGGCGACAAGTACGGCAACATAGTTCATTTATATGAAAGAGACTGCTCAATTCAGAGAAGACATCAGAAAGTAATTGAGTTTACTCCGGCGCTTTGCCTGACAGATGAACAAAGAGAAGCTATATGCCAGGATGCTCTCAAAATAGCGCGTGCCGTTAATTACAGAAGCGCAGGAACAGTAGAGTTCTTGGTAGATAAACATGGAAATCATTACTTTATTGAAATGAATCCTAGAATTCAGGTGGAACATACAGTTTCGGAAATCGTTACAGGAATTGACATAGTTCAGGATCAGATCCTTATCGCTGAAGGTTACAGCTTGGATTCACCTGAAATTGCCATTCCGAATCAGGAATCCATTAAAGTTACAGGTCACGCTATTCAGTGCAGAATCACTACCGAAGATCCTGTAAACGATTTCATGCCTGATACAGGCGTGATAGAAAACTACCACAGCCCTGCAGGCTTTGGTATCCGTCTTGACGGCGGCAATGGATTTGAAGGCTCTGAGATTACACCTTTCTACGACAGCTTGCTGGTTAAAGTTACTGCATTCAGCAGAACTTTTGAAGATGCCAGAAGAAAGGCCATAAGAGCACTTTCAGAAACTACGATTAAGGGAGTAAAGACCAACATCGCTTTCTTATTTAACGTGCTCAATCACGAAACATTTAAGAAAGGCATGTGCGACACGGGATTTATCGCTAATACGCCTGAACTTTTGAACATAACTAAGGTGCAGGATAAGGAGCTTAAAGTTATCGAGTTCCTGGGCAATAAGTTTGTCAATGAAACCAGAGGCAAAAAGCCGTCCTTTGACGTGCCTGTATTCCCTAAATTCAAGCAAGAGGAGATTAACGCTCTCAGCGGAACAAAGCAGCTTCTGGACGAGAAAGGCCCTGAAGCAGTAGCTGATTGGGTTAAGGACCAGAAAAAATTGCTTATAACCGATACTACCATGCGTGACGCTCAGCAGTCACTGATGGCTACTCGTGTGAGAACCGTAGATATGGAAAAGATTGCTCCTGCTGTAGCTGTTTACGGAAAAGATTTGTTCTCCGTAGAAATGTGGGGCGGAGCTACTTTTGACACGGCATATCGTTTCTTGAAGGAGTCTCCGTGGGAAAGATTGGATACTTTAAGAGCTAAAATGCCTAACATTCTTTTCCAAATGCTCATAAGAGGCGCCAATGCCGTAGGTTATAAGAACTATCCTGACAATGTGATCCGTCAGTTTGTCAAGGAGTCGGCTAAAGGCGGTATAGACGTATTTAGGATATTCGACTCCCTCAACTGGATAGAAGGCATGACCGTAGCCCTTGATGAAACTCTCAATCAAGGCAAGATTGCGGAAGCATGCATCTGTTACACCGGCGATATCCTCGATGAATCGAGAACGAAATATAATCTGAAGTATTATGTGGACATGGCCAAAGAGCTGGAGAGAAGAGGTTCGCATATCCTGGGAATTAAAGATATGTCAGGATTGCTCAAACCGATGGCAGCTCAAAAGCTTATCTCTACGCTGAAACAGGAAATCGGAATTCCTATCCACCTTCACACTCACGATACGTCCGGCAACGGCGTTGCCACCATACTGATGGCAGCTCAGGCAGGCGTAGATATTGTGGACGCTGCCTTCAACTCCATGAGCGGACTGACTTCTCAGCCGGCCCTCAACTCAGTTGTAGCAGCCCTTCAAAACTCTGATAGAGACACAGGCATAGATCCTGATAAGATTCAGAAAATTTCCGAATACTGGAGAGATGTAAGGCCGGTTTATGCAGGCTTTGAGTCTGAGCTGACCACTTCAACGGCGGAAATTTACAAGTATGAAATTCCTGGAGGTCAGTACTCCAATCTGAAACCTCAGGTAGAAAGCTTTGGTCTAGGCCACAAGTTTGAAGAGGTTAAAGACATGTATAAGACCGTAAACGAGATGCTGGGAGATATTATCAAGGTAACTCCTTCATCAAAAGCTGTCGGCGACATGGCTATATTCATGGTACAGAATGGCCTGACTCCTGAAAATATCTATGAAAAAGCTGAAGGAATAGATTTCCCTGATTCCATAGTATCTTACTTTGAAGGCATGATGGGTCAGCCTTACGGCGGATTCCCTGAAAAGCTTCAGAAATTGGTGCTCAAGGATAAGGAGCCTATTACCTGCAGACCTGGCGAACTGCTTCCGCCGGAAGACTTTGAAGCTATCAGAAAACACCTTCAGGATGAGCTTGAACTTGAGGGAAACGACAGAGAGGTCATCAGCTATGCTCTCTACCCGAAGGTATTCGAAGACTATGTGAAGAGCATAAGAAAAGACGGCAACTTCCGTTACATGGGTTCTGACATATTCTTCCACAGCCTGCAGGAAGGTGAAACTTGCGAAGTCAAGCTGGGAGAAGGAAAAGTCCTGATGGTTAAGCTTCATGAAGTCAGACCTGTGGACAATGACGGCTTCAGAGAAGCTGTCTTTGAGGTTGACGGAAACCGCAGGATAATTAAGATCAAGGATAACGATGTAACGGGTCATTCCTATAATTCCGTGCTTTATGCCAACGAGGACGACCCTATGGAAGTAGGAGCCAATATCCCGGGGAATATAATCAAGGTGCTGGTCAATGAAGGCGATGCTGTAGAAGAGAAACAGCCTATAGCTATTATCGAAGCCATGAAGATGCAGACCAACATTTTGGCTACAGCAAAGGGAACAGTGGAAAAAATCTATATTTCTGAAGGACAGCAGGTTAAAGCCGGAGAAATGGTGGCTAAGCTGAAATAATGATGTTAAAAAAAGGGTGTTTCTCCACCGTTTAACGGTTGGGGAGACACCCTTTTTACTTATGGGGCATATAAGCCCCGCCGATCATGCATAGCATGAGCGGCAAATAAACCACCCGCTATGCGGGTGCGCATCGAAGGTTGAAGGACACATGATGATAGACCATGTACACTTGCTTGTAGCAATACCTCCAAGAATAAGTGTATCAAGTTTCATGGGATATCTCAAGGGAAAAAGTGCACTTATGATGTTCGAACATCATGCGAATCTAAAATACAAGTTCGGCAATCGGCACTTTTGGGCCGAAGGGTACTATGTCAGCACAGTAGGGCTGAATGAGGAAGCGATCAGGAAATACATCAAAGAGCAAGAGAAGCATGATATGGCGATGGATAGGCTGAGTGTGAAAGAATACGAAGACCCGTTCAAATAGAGAGAAGCCCCTTCAGGGGCGGCCAAAGAGGCAAGAGCAATAAGGCTTGAACGAAAGAGAAAGCCCGCGTCTTTAGGCGCGGGCTAGTAGCGGGGGCTTATAGCCCCAGTTCGAACCACCCGTTTTACGGGTGGCACCGATTAAAAAATCTCTATTGGATTTTTTGAGTTTATCAATACTATATTTCTTGCTGAAACTACCAACTGTTCATATAGAGATTATCAACTTTGTTTAAATGTGTGCATTCATTATTCAATCGTACGACTTGTACCTCTACGAAATCTCGTATATAATAAAAAAATGTAGAAAATAGAAGCATCTATACAGGAGAAATAATATGAAACGTTATTTATCTATACGGGAGGCAGCAGAAAAATGGGGTGTATCGGAGCGCAGAATTAATCAATATTGTTCCGAAGGGCGAATCTTTGGTGCAGAGAGAATCGGGAAAGCTTGGGCTATACCTGCAGATGCTGAAAAACCTGAAGATCCACGCAAAAATAAAAAGCAGTCCATATCCCAAAAATCACCAAACTTGCCGGAAGTGTTTTCTGGTTTTATGCCTTTGATGAATACAGCCTTTGTGCCTGGACGCTGTGTAGAAACGATAGAGAAAATGGAAACAGGGCCGAAAAAAGATATAGCTCTGGCTGAGTACTATTATTTCAGCGGACAGGCGGAAAAGGCCATGAAGGAAACAGAAGTATATCTGACCGATTCAGATGGAGCAATACGCCTTTCTGCCTGTTGGATTTTTGCTTATTCCTGTCTGACTATGGGAAGAATCGACCACGCACGCCGCGCTTTGCATGAAATTCAAAATACGCTGGCTGCCAATAGAGAAAATGCTGCGCCGATTCGTGCTATAGAATCCTTTGCAGCATTCGCAGCAGCTGTACTGCTGCATCTTCCCTTGCCAGAGAAAATGCCGCCTATGGAAACATTTTTGCCGATACTGCCGCATGGCGTTCGTGCATTTGCGCTGTATGTGCTGGCTCATTATCTATATTTAAAAGAGGAATATGGGCAAAGCGCCGGAATTGTTGAGGCTACTCTTGCCATGGGAGCAGATGCATATCCTATTTCTGCAATTTATCTGCATTTGGTGGCTGTGATGGACTACATGAGTATGAAGCAGCCGGATCGTGCACAGTCACACCTTCTGACAGCGTGGGAGATTGCTCGCCCGGATGATCTTATTGAGGGATTCGGTGAACACCACGGACTTTTGGGAGCTATGCTGGAGGCGACCATCAAGCTAAAATGGCCGGAAGATTTTAAAAGAATTATTGACATAACTTATCGCTTTTCTTCCGGTTGGCGTAGAGTTCACAATCCCATCACCGGTCACGATGTGGCAGATGATCTGACTACAACTGAGTTCGCTATAGCTATGCTCGCAGGCCGTGGCTGGACAAACCAAGAGATAGCAAAACACCTGAATATCTCAGCAAATACTGTTAAAGACCACATTTCTGAGGCAATGAGAAAACTGCGGGTAGAAAATCGAAAAGACTTAAAAAAATATATGCTTCAGTAGAAAAAAAACACAGACAAAACTGTTTATATCCCCCCATTTCATGGGGCAAAATGGGTGATAGAATTCCCGCATTTTTTACTGTAAAATAAAAATAGATCACTTCACCAATATATCAAAAAGAAAGCGGTGGTTTTTACCGGAAAATGTGGGTGCAGCAAAATGGAGATTTACCAAAACAGTTATAGCAGATATTTGATATTTGATGTGTTTTTGATAGAACTCATGATAATTTTGAACGCTTTCACTGCGTATATTTTTATATCACTACATCAAAGGGCACGATGAGTCCGGTGTCATTCCGTGGATGCATTGTGGCCTTTTTTTGTTTCGACAGAACTGCATCTTCATGAGGGGAACCTGAGAAGACATGGATGACTCATCGTATTATAAAAAAGAGGGAGAATAGACGCTGACAAAATCAAGCGTTATAATATGAAAGTGCAATTTTGAAAATTCAGCTGCGTTTTTATCCAGTACTCTTAAGCTGCAGGGAGTAGAGATTTGGGTTGTGACATCATAAGCCAAGCTGAGGATACGGTATATCACGGGCATGCAGCATCGGGAACTTTACAGCACATGTCAGTATTTTATAAATTGGCAGTGATTTTATCTTTTGGTGAAAAAATAATATTGTGAGAGTGCAAATAAAATTATCAAGAAAATTGCAGTGATGATAATTGCATTGACGCTTGCAGCCAGCAGCGTTGCATTGGACCCGAAGAACATCGCAAGTGCAGCGGCCTGGGGCACGCCGTACGAAAAAGCAGATACCATTATAAGCGGTGAAACTTATGTCTTTTTTGCCAACATCAGCAATAATCTGAGTCAAAGCGATCCTGCAGACCGGCGCTGTCACCAGCATCAGTGGTATAAGCAAAATTTATGACGGTACGGCGGTATCTGCTCCCGCATATGATTCTCTCAGCAGCGGTACGGCTGTTATTGAGTACAAGGCAAAGGATGCAGACGACAGCACCTATACGCAGACAGCCCCCAATGCCGTAGGGGAATACACCGTTCGGATCACCGCAGCGGCAGATGAAAATTATGCAGAAGCTTCGTCAACCCGCGATTTTACCATCTCTTATCTGGCTCTTCCGCAGGAGCCATATGCACTCATGGGCCCGGCAGGAACAAACGGCTGGTACACCGGTGATGTAACGCTGAAACCGGCTGACGGATATACAGTCTCCACCACCCTGAACGGGACTTATTCAGAGCATCTGCTGTATACCGAGACAGCGGAAGATATTATCATTCACCTGAAAAACCGGGACGGACAGATGACTGATGCAATCACAGCTGGTACGGTAAAGATTGACAGGACGGCACCTGGCGGCGATATCAAATTTGAAGAAAATTCCGTTAAAAAGTTCATCAATAAAATTACTTTCGGTCTGTTCTTCAATGAGGACATTGATGTGGAGATTGACGGTACGGACGATCTGAGCGGTGTTGCCAAAATTGAATGCTACAGAAGTGACAAGGTACTGACCGAGGCGGAAGTTGCCGCCCTCACCGATTGGACGGAGACAAACGGAAAGTTCAGCGTCACCGCTGAGGATCAGGCGAAATTTATCTATTATGTGAGAATTGCCGATCAGGCGGGCAATATCACCTTTTTCGGTTCTGATGACGTCACTTTCGACTTGACGACTCCGGTAATAGGCGGTATTGAAAACGGTGCTACCTACTATGTGACCCAAGAGGTGACAGCTTCGGACAAGAATTTTGATTATGTCACGGTAAACGGAATAGAAAAGACTGATCAGGCCTTTACCCTTGCCGGCGATACCGATGAAATCTTTATAGTCATTGCTGCTGATAAAGCCGGCAATGTGAAGGAATACGCAGTGACCATGAAGCCGATTGAAAGCCTCGGAGAGCCTATAAAAGATCTCACCACTTACAATGTGACATCTGACAATCGGGAGATCGTAGAAGAGGTGCAAGAAGCAATATCATCTATAGATACGGAAGCCGCCACCCAGGAAGAAAAAGCTTCTCTTAAAGAGATCACAGACAAGTGTGACGGATTGTTGGAAAAGATTAAAGAAGCATCGGAAGCCGATAAGACTGAAAACACTGAAAAAGTGAAAGACATTACTTCAGAAAATGTAATGCCGGAGGATAAGGAGAATCTTCAGGCTGCCAAAGATGACCTTGAAAAGGCTATGGAGGATTACGGAGACAACTTGACTGACGAGGAAAAGGCTGCACTTGAAAAGAAGATTGAGAACATTGATAACGCAATGGATTCCTTAGAAAAGGCCGAGACTGTTGAAGATACCATTACAAAGCTTCCGGACACAGTCAAGCCGGACGATACTGATGCCGGCAAACTTGTTAACGAGGCAAAGGAACAATATGAATCGCTGACCGAGCACGAGAAGAGCCTTGTCAGCGATGAGTTACGGGAAAAACTTGAAAGCCTGCTTGACGCCCTCGTTGATTATGAGATTGTTAAGGGTGATGGCGGCAAGTGGGAAAAAGGTACAAAGACAGGGCTATCTTTTATGGTTAACGGCGCCTGTTCAAAGTTCACCGGTATTGAAATAGACGGAAAGCCGGTAGATACAAAGGATGATATACCCGCACCAGGAACCGGCGACAGTTCAAATATCTTATTGTGGCTTACCTTGCTTGTTGTGTCCGGCGGTATGCTTGGCACTGCAACAGTAAAAAACAAAAAGCGTCCGTAAAAAATAACGCATGAAGGAATGGAGGAAACAAAATAAAAAAACGAATTTTAAGTCTGCTGCTCTGTGCGGTAATGATCGTGGGATTAATGCCCATGTCCGTTTCCGCTTTGGAGGAAGACAAATATCCTTATGTAGCAGGTACGCAGATTACGCCTGCAAATGCCGAAAACGTATTGGGAGACGGCAAGGTATCATATGATCCTGAGGAAAATGTATTGACTTTAAAGAATGCAACCATTACAGCTGGTAGTGAACCTTACGGTATTTATGCCGAAGGGGACCTGCTGATTGAACTGGTTGGAGAAAACAAGATTACATCCTCAGAAGCGTCTGCCCAAAATATTTGTGCTGCTGTTTACAGTAAAAACGGCAATATCAGAATTTTTGCCGGAGATAATTCTGACGATGCGGTTCTGATCGCTGAGGCTTCACTGCAGAATTCGGAAACAGATTATTCCTCTTATGGTATTTATGGGCAGGACATTTTTGTTGAGGACGGAGTAAAGGTGATAGCCGAAAGTGGCGATGCCTCCCTGCAAAACGGGTTTAAAAGCTGTGGTATAAGCGGAGATGCCATTTCAATCACGAATGCAGCAGTAAATGCAGTGACCGGCAGCGGATGCTACAGCTACGCCATTGAGGGAAGAAAGGGAATTACAATAGAAAATTCCGATGTGATCGCACAAAGCAACAGCGAAGTAGTGTTCTGGAAAAAATATAATGTCCTGCAAAGTGGCGGTATAATTGCTCCGGCAGAGGGAGATATTCACATTTCCGGCGGTACAGTAAAAGCGCAAAGTAACCAAGCTGAGATTCTCAGTGTGGATATCGGAAGCATGAATGGAAGTCTAACTATAGATAATAAAGCGGTTGTACAGGCAAATTTCCAAAATGACGGATTTAGCAGCGATGATAGTGCAGGAATCGGAGCCGGCCTGATGGCCTTGGGCGACATTACGATTAACGATGCTAAAGTGTATACCATGGGACGGGAAGCTACTATCAGCACCGGGATTTACAGCCATAATAATGTCATTATAAACGGTGAGATCAATGCTATAGGTGGCCGCAGCAATGCTTCTTATGTTTCTTCCGGCGGAAGTTTCGGAATTCTTGCCGAAACTGGCAGCGTTACAATTAACGGCGGAAAAGTAACTACATCAATAGGGATGACTGAATCTGCTTTGTGTAGCGGTATTTGCGCATACGGTGATGTGATTATTAATACCGGCGAGATATTTGCATCAGGGTCTGATGCAGTGCCGATAGACGGAGTAGAAGCAGATTTGAGCTGCGGTATTATGAGCCAGGCTGGGGATGTTGTGTTTAACGGTGAGACAGCAAAGGTTACGGCCAATGGCGGATATGCAAGCAGATCTTCCGTTGCTGTTGCTGCTATGGCAGGTAATGTCAAATTTTTCGCCGGTGAAGTTGATTTGCTATGATATATTGAATATACGGATAATGATGATATAAGCTGCTATGGTGTTGTTGCTTCAAGAGGAGAGATTCAAGCCATGTCTGCTAAAAATGAAAAATCCTCCTCCAAAGGAAACATTGTTGTTTCCGGCGGAAATGTTAGGAGCCTTGGCAACACAGGCGCATTCTATCTGGACGGGGACTTTATTGCGGAACCGTCCGCAAATCTGATTTTGACTATGAAGGCAAATGAAGAATTAGTTGGTGCATTAGAAACATGGGGACTTACATGGGAAGAATATCTGCAGGCAATAAAAGAATTTTTGCTGGCACAGGATGAAAATGCGGAGGAAATAGATGGTTCCCCATTTACTGCAAAAGCGGTAATATCTAATGAGATTGCAAACAAGTGGAAAAGCTTTTCATGTTCCACTCAAAAAATTGTACCTGTGACTTATACGCTATCTTTTGAATCCAATGGCGGCAGCAGCATCGCTCCGGTGACAGACGAGGACGGATCCGTAATTGAGCTTTCACAGTATACACCGAAAAAAGATGGCTTTAGATTTACGGGCTGGTATGCAGACAAGGCATTGACAGAGAAAGTAACTTCAATCAAACTCGACAGTAACAAAACGGTATATGCTGGGTGGACAGAAAAGGAAATTTCCGTAATACCGGAAGATATTACTATTCCTCCGAAAACCGGTGACAGCAATAATATTATGCTTTGGGTCATTCTGCTGTTTATATCGGGAGGTGTGATTGGAGCAGCGGCATACAGAAAGAAGAAGCAATCAAACTAAATAGTCAATAATTTAAAAGAGGCGGTAACAGCACAATTTGGTCTGTTGCCGCCTCAAAGCGATTTAACTGAGGCCAAGGAGAATCTGGAAAATGCTTTGGAAAATTTCGCCAGCAACTATACACAAGAAGAAAAGAAAGCACCTGAAGATAAGCTGAATGAAATTAACAGCGTCCTTGACAGCATCAGCAAAGCAGAACAAGCAGAAGCGTTAATAAGTAAGCTTCCTGATACGGTAGGTCCTGACGATACTGATGATGAAAAGCTGATAAACCAGGCCAAAGAACAGCATGATGCTTTGACTGATTATAAAAGGTGACGGCAGTCAATGGACAGAGGGGAATAATGGCTCTGTTAGTATGACAGCCAATGGGGTCTTTAACAAATGCATCGGAATTCTGGTGGACGGGAAAATGCGGACCCATCAGCTATACGGCAGTAACCGGAAGCACTGTAATAACACTAAATGCTAAATATCTGAAAACATTGTCTGTAGGCAAGCATACCTTGAGAGCATTGTACACTGACAGCCGGGCCGCTTCCATACAGCGTGTTTTCAGACAGACTGTTTTAATACAGAAAAGAATGACTCTAAATACTCAACCCCGATACCGTGGGAATTTGAATAGTGAAAAAAATAAAAAAGGTTCGGTAAGTGATAATTATATGGATGCCTTCTTCTACCGATTCGTCTGGCAGAAGGAGGGGATGCATCCAATGAGGCCGGACCTTATTTATTCTGCTTGAATTTTACGGATAAAATTATATACTTGCTGCTAAGCAGGGATTATGATTTGCTTGAAGCGATAAGGCAAAGAACCGCCTATGCACTGGTAAACTGCTTCATGCCGGGGTGAAACCCAGCTTCAGCCGGGGAAAACTGCCTTCGCGAGGGGCAAGACCCACCCGAAGACGTTTTTTTTGCGAAGAGAGTGGGTCAAAACCCGCTCGTTTGTCTATATTTTGCAAAATGAGGGGAGGGGTTGATTCATAGAAGCTTATTGAAATTGTGCGAAAAGAGTACGGCTATCTTGAAAATAACCAGAAAGTGGCAATCTTAATACCGAAATTATCTTCGCCGGATAAACCAAAAAAAGCTATGGAATTTTAAATTTAAAAATAAAAAATAATTTGACAAATTTTGTTGACTTTAAAATAAGAATGGGTATAATAATTTTAGAATTATTCTAATTTTGTTTAAGGAGATGGTTTATATAACAAAATATGAAAAACAAATTTACCATATTGTAAATTTTTCCGATAATCATATGACAGCAGAAGAAATATTTGACTCTCTCAGGGAGATATATCCCGATGTTGCGCTAGCTACCGTATACAATAATCTTAAGAAGCTGTGTGATGAAGGTTTAATACGTAAAATATCTCTGGAAGGATCAATTGACAAATATGACCGTATAAAAAAACATGATCATCTTGTATGCAAAAAATGCGGCAAACTCTCAGATGTTTGCCTAGGAGATCTGACAGCTTCTCTTCAAGAGCAACTGAGTGAAAATTTTCTTTACTATGACCTTAAAGTATATTATTTGTGTCCTGATTGTCAGAAGAAAACAAGAGATTAAAGATATTTTTCTTATACTATAATAAACCTTTTATAATATTGTAAGTTATTTTTGCATTAATTTTATTGACCGATTAATAAAAAATAAAAGAAAAACGAGTCTGAGATAAAGAAATTTGGCTCAAATCAAGAAGGGGCTAAAGAGAAAGAGACAGAGAAATGGATTTGGTTTAAATTAAAAAAAGGGGGATCATCGATGAAAAAAATAATGTATTTAGACAGCTTACAGCATTTCTAATAATCATTGCTTTGATGTTAGCTGTGATACCTTTAAGACTTAAATCAGTAATGTCAGCAAATAGCGCTTATGCGGCAGATGACAGCAGTCTTTCTAAACATGTGATAAATACTGTAAGCCCACCGCATGTCAAACTTAATTTATTTGACTACTGGTTAGATACCAGGGATTCTCCATTTAATAACCCGGCACCACAGAAAGGAATAAATCAAGGACATGCCTTTGTATTTGGGGGACAGACAGGCTGGGGACCTTGGAACGTATGGACAGGCAATGAGAATCATTACAATGCGCAGCCGCAAAATCAGAATATAAGATATGGAACTTATCCCGGAATTGTTGATAATGTTTTAAAAGACGGATACCCGATTCTCAATATAAATACAGACAACGGCGGACAAGGGTGGCTTCAAGAGCACGGAGTTGAAAACAAGCTCAACGAATCTCTTTCATATTTGTTTAATCCGGATATTCACAGCAGCTATAAAGCTGCTTATAAAAATGTTCAGGGGCTTTTAAAATACGACGGCAATGGCGGATATATATTTAACAGCCATGAGAATTATGCTGCCTTCAAAGAAACATCTGCTCAAACAGGAGCAAATGGGGAGCCCAGCGATGGTTATTTTGATGTATATGATAACTGGGCTCTCCACGGAAGTTCTGCACCGGGAGGTCAATTTTTCCCCTTTGACGGAGCTGAAGAGGTATTTATCCAAAATAATGACGGCAGCTTTAAGGAGGATGCAAACGGGTATCTGATACCTAATGACACAACTCCGACTGTGTCAGCTGAAAACCTCAACCATTTCATGGGTCTGACAATGGACACGGTATTTTTGCAGCCGGAAGACGGAAAAATTGATGCGAATACACCTATGTATTTTACTTTTTCAGGTGATGATGATGTATGGGTATTTATCGACAATGTTCTCGTATCAGATATTGGAGGAGTGCACGATGAATGTTTTACGATAATAGACTTTGAAACCGGTTTTGTGTATACGGGTCTTACACCTGTAGTGAAAAACTCTGAAGGAACATTTTCTGCAGCAATTCCAACATTGCAAGATCTGAGAAAGGCTGAAGATGCAGGAGAACAATGGGGCTGGTACGATCGAATAAATAAAAAAATGACTACAGGCACATATGAGCAATATGCAACAGCTCATGCCATTAAAAGCAAAAGCCTGCGGGAAATATTTACTGAAGCAGGACATGATGCCGGTCAGACATGGGGCAGCGAAGAAAGTAATATGAGCCCTAACACCTTTGATCAGAATACGCAGCATGAGCTTAAAATGTTTTATCTGGAACGTGGAGCAGGCAGTTCAAACTTGGTCCTTTCATTTAATATGCTGGCAGTTCCGGCTTCCGGAGTTACAAAGACTGATCAGGACGGTCGCCCTGTACAGGGGGCGGAATTTGCCCTTTGGCCGGCACAGGTAAGCCGGGATAAGAAAGATGAATATGGTCACCCGGCTCCGGTAACAGATGAAGAGACAGGACTTTTTATAGCCGATAAGACTGCAAACGGCGGCATCCCCATATGTGTTGCCGAGACCGATGAAAACGGGTATCTGAGCTTTATTACAGAAAATAGAAAGATAATCAGTTTTCAGGAGTGGGCTCAGAGCGGAAACTTCTATTATGTTCTTGAAGAGACCAAGCGTCCGTTAGGTTATCGCTCCAAAGGGGATATCTCTTTATATTACAGCATGTATAATCCCGATAACGATGCCGAAGGAGTTTTACTCTCATATAATTATTGGAAGACCGGAGCATATACTCAAGCCAAGCTTGACGTTACTATGACAGAAGATTTGTACAAATATGAATTTATTTTTATATTAGAGTTGATTTTTCAATTTAATTAACTAAAACATATTGCAAAAAAAAATCGAAAGTTGTAGAATAAAGGTAAGTTAAGCATTCCTTTATATAGAAAAGCTGATGCAAATTATCATGGAAATCAACGCATAATCGCCGGGAACGCCCAGTTTGCGGGCATCGCGGCAGGTCGAGGGGTCCGTTTTACTACCGGATTACTACTTTTGGGAAAGGGCCTTGGGATGCGAGAGACCCCCATAAGACCACATTCATGGCATTGAAGCATGTAATCAGACTATCAATATGGCAGAGACAGAAAGAGACCCCCGGTGTGGAGAAGGCACCGGGGG
>OLGO01000349.1_pt1 | contig 47986 bp, 45 predicted proteins | sample 1605861 | NCBI WGS metagenome assembly OLGO01 (sample SAMN03283253) | human gut metagenome | biome: human-associated habitat; material: feces | host: Homo sapiens | place: USA | collected 2013
CCTACCATTGTAACAAATGGAAAGGCGCCGGGTGCTTAGCCTATGGCCAGATAGCTTCTGCGAAAATCCCGCTCACCCGAATGATTTCCCCGCAGCTTTATTGGGTGATGACCGGTAATGATTTTTCATTGGATATCAACAATCCGGCAGAACCTAAAATTTTGTGTGTGGGCAATAATCCGGACCGTCAGAACATCTATTCCGCCGCATTGGGTCTCTACAATTCGCGCATCGTGAAACTCATCAACAAGAAGGGACAGCTTAAAAGTACAGTCATCATCGACGAGTTACCCACCATTTATTTCCGTGGACTGGACAACCTGATTGCAACGGCACGATCCAACAAAGTAGCAGTTTGTCTGGGTTTCCAGGACTTCTCCCAATTGAACCGAGACTATGGTGAAAAGGAGAGTAAGGTGATCCAAAATACGGTCGGCAACATTTTCAGCGGACAGGTGGTCGGCGAAACGGCCAAGACGCTTTCGGAACGTTTCGGAAAAATCCTTCAGAAACGGCAGTCCGTTTCCATCAACCGTCAGGATGTTTCCACCTCCATCAACACCCAGTTGGATTCCCTGATTCCGGCTTCCAAGATTTCCAACCTGTCACAAGGTTCCTTTGTAGGTGCCGTATCGGACAACTTCGGTGAGAAAATTGACCAGAAGATTTTCCATGCAGAAATTATCGTGGATCATGCCAAAGTGAGTGCCGAAGAGAAGGCATACAAGAAAATACCGGTTATCAACTCCTTCAGGGATAAAGAAGGGAAGGACATCATGCTTGAACAGATTCAGCGCAATTACGACCAGATCAAGGCGGATGCCCAAGCCATCATCAACGAGGAAATGGAACGGATCATGAATGACCCCGAACTGTGTGAACGGCTGGGTATTGAAAAAACAGAATCTGAAAACAAAGAGGATGGCAAATAAATCATAGCCGGATTTGATTTTCAAGAAACATTCCGTATCTTTGAACCTGAAATAGAACATAACGGCGGATTACGGGATGTTTTCCGTTGCTTATATACATAAGTCGCAAGATGTCACAGGTAGAAATCTGGTAAATTTCAAAAAAACGATGACTATTGCGTGAGGCTTATGCTATACCTTATAGCATGAGCCCATGCAAGTTATCGTTTGGGCTATTACCAGAGCCTCTACCTGAAACTGCATGGGCTTCATGCTTTTTTCAGATAAGGGTATGGCAAGAATACGAATCGTTATGGCAATCACATTGGATGGATTTCTTCCAAAGCAAGAGGAAAAATTCATGCAATGGCTTATGGAAGAACCTCGAAAAGGTTTTCCGTATTGGAAAGAAAAAGCTTCATTTCAAATCAATGAATTATATGGCATAATAGACCTGTCTGACATGATACGTAGATTTAGCGCGGATTGTATATGCCAGACTATCATACATGATAAAAATAGTGCAGATTATGCCGATGGTCTTTTCCAATATAATCTTGTTGACGAAATGGTTCTTTATACGTTACCGATATCCTACGGGAAAGGATTTTCATTGATGGATAGTATCGGTAAACATCATTGGCAACTCCGCTCTTTCAAACTGTACCCCAATGGCATTTCCCGTTTGGTGTACGAAAAAAGACGTATGTAATAATCCGTGTCACAATTTGTTACTTTATCTTTTTATAGATTGATGTACGACTTATTCCTAAAATTTGTGAGGCATGGGAAATGTTTCCATTACATTCTTCTATCACATTGATTATTCGTTTTTTTTCTAATTCTTTCTTCGCAGCCTTGTCCGGCTCCGGGCTTTTAATTTCTCCTGTACTTTGTCCGATGCCAAAACAATCCAATACGGGAGATTCAGAAATAGCCACAGAACGTCTCACCATATTTTGCAGTTCACGTACATTGCCAGGCCAGGCATAAGTCAACATTTTACACTTAGCTTCTTCTGTAAAACCGACAGTATCCTTCTTGAATTCTTTAGAATAGCGTTCGCGGAAAAATTCAGCAAAAGGGAGAATATCTTCAGTGCATTCAGCCAGGGAAGGAACTGTAATTTCAAACTCGTTTAGACGATGGTAAAGGTCTTCTCTGAAACGGTCTTCCTGGATTGCCTGCTGAATGTTTTCATTGGTAGCTGCAACTATACGTACATCTGCAATATGTTCCCTATTGCTTCCCACCGGCATATAGGTATTCTCTTGCAACACCCGCAGCAGCATCGCTTGTACTTCATAAGACATGGTACCTATCTCATCCAAGAACAAGGTACCCCCCTTGGCCTTATCAAAATAGCCTGCTTTGTTGTTATCTGCCCCCGTAAAGGAACCTTTTTCATGACCAAAAAATAGGGAAGGAGCCAAATCTTTGGGGAGAAGTGCACAGTTCACTGCCAGAAAAAGCATATTGGAACGATCACTTCCTTGATGGATACTTTGGGCTATAGACTCTTTTCCTGTTCCGCTGGCTCCGTAAATAAGCACTGACATATCAGTAGGAGCAACCATTTCTGCATACTTCAGGATCTCTCTCATTCTGGCGCTTTTACGCTGAAGCAGCATCGGCTCCTGTTTTCTTACTGTAACCAAAGGAGCAAATACATCCTTGGTCAGTTCCAGCAAATGTTCTTTGCGTACGGGTTTAGGCAGATAATCTACAGCTCCCAATTTAATGGTACGGACAACATCAGGTACAGACACATACTCAGTGGTAATAATAAAAGGAGTATTATTCTTTTCCTTACGCAGCCACTCCAGCAATGAGATTCCGTCTCCGTCCGGCAAACGCACATCCGAAAGAATCAAGTCAAAATGTACCTTGCGGATTAACGAACGGGCTTTCGTTGCATCTACGGCCGTTATAGCGTCATACCCGGCCTGTACAAACCAGTCTTTCTGCATCTGTGACAGGTTTATATTGTCTTCAACAATCAATACTTTCCTTTTCATTTTTCAATCGTGTTAGTTCTTTTTCTGCTTTCGTCATCAATGTTGAAACATGACTCAGAATCTGCCGTGTGTGGTTCTTCAGCACCACATCACTCACTTGGTCATCCTTTAAAATATCACGGTATTCAAATAGAATATCCTCCATATGCAGAAGTTCCCAGACAGGTTGCATCCGATGGACTATTTCACGCATCTGTCTTCTGTTGCTTGCCGATAAAGCAGCCAGCAATTCATCCTGGTCTTTTCCGGACTGCTCTATCAAGGTAAACAGCAGTTTTTCCTTATCCTGAACCTCTGACAGCAAGGCATCCAAATCACTTGGCGGAGACGCTGCTACATGACATTGATTGATAGATGAAAGCAGATTGAGCAGTTCATTATAAGAAAACGGTTTATAGATACAATCCGTAAATCCGGCTTCCTGTAAGGACTCCTTGGTCTGCTCACCACGTGCGGTCATGGCTATGACCGGTATCGTGCGAGAATTACCTATATTTGAATGTCGTAGCAAAATCAGGAGATTAAAACCGTTGGTACCTGGCATCTGAATATCAGTAAGCAACAAATCATAGTCCTTTTCTCTCATCTCCTTTACCAGTTCTTTGGCCGAAGCACAGGTCGTACAATTAATGCCGTTACGTTCAAGCAAATCCTTGATGACTGCACGCAACATACTGTCATCATCAATGACAAGTATATTATGAGGCAAATGTCCGGTATGGGTCAATACGGGCTTTTCACATTCCAGCGGTTCATCCGTTTCTTCAAGAGGAAGAGTTACCTTGAAGGTACTTCCCTGATGAATCTTGCTTTTTACGTCAATTTCTCCGTTGAAGAGATGGACAAGTCCCTGTATAATGGACAAACCTAAACCAAAGCCATCGGTATTGTTTGCTGTCATCTGCCGTTCAAATGGGCGGAAAATACGTGCAAGTGTTTCCTCCGTCATGCCAATGCCGGAGTCAGTCACTTCCAAATACAATTTCCCTTGAGAATAACCGGCATGAAAGGAGATTTCTCCGCATTCCGTAAACTTGATAGCATTGCTGAGCAGGTTGCCGACAATCTGTTCTATACGGTCCACATCTCCACGTAATCTGACATCCGTATTGTCAAACGAGGTGTTGAACAGCAATCCCTTGTCGTTGACCAGACCGGAAAAACGGGAAGCAATCCGATCAAGCATTTCATGCAGACTGAACGGAACATAGTTGCATTCTTCTTTGGATTGATTCAACCGGTATACATCCAATAAATTATTCAGCAGATGTACTACATGCAGACACACTGATTCAATGTTGGACAAATAAGTATCACGCCGCTGGTTATCCACTTCCCTCCTTGCCAATTCAACTGTTGCACTAATCACGTTCAAAGGGGAGCGGATATCATGCGATATGGTTAAAATGATTTTGTTGCGCATTTGCAGCAATGCAGCATTCTGCTCTATGGTTTCCTCCAACATTTTGCTGGTCTTCTGCTTCTCACGCAGGTCCTTCTGGATAATCAGATAAGAAACAATCAGCAGTATAACAGCTGATATAACCAGCCACGTGATGATGCTTTTTGAACGGTCATAAGAGGCATTCAATTGTTTTTCCTTATCTTCAAGTATTTGCTCGGCCTGATCATTCATGGTTGTCATCAGCGAGCGCAGTTTTCCATTGATAACCTTGTTGTGCCTGCGTAAACTATCAGTACAGACATCTATGTTGTCATTGAGTTCGTTCTGCATGGAAAGCAATTCTTTATTCAATGCATGCAATGCAGCCGAAGTGCTGGGTGTAACTTCTACTGTCTCTTTGCCTCCGAAGAAGCCCGCCAATCCTTTTTTCTTGCGAGTTATCGTTTGTGGAAAGACATTATAAGGTATTTTGCTGAATTGTAAAACGCCATGACCATCTCGGCTTTGAATCAGATACATGATTTGAGCCAGGTGCTCTTCCTTGATTTTCAAGAGAGAACGCAGTGAATCTACTTGGCTTCGCGCAACATGGATTTCATTCTCTTTTCGTATATCCAGCAATGTGGAATCCACGTACTGCCGAAGTGAACGATAGTCGGCAAAATCCTTTCTCTCCCAAGAAATGGCAGTTTCACCCAACATGGCAAGAAGTGTGATATGACGATGGGCCGTATTGACCTTGCGCTGTACCTGCTGAATGTGTCTGGCTTCTTTTTCAATATCCGATATACGCATACGTTCATGTTGTAGAATTCCGAATATGCATGCTATTATAGCAAACAGGATAAGGTGTCCTACAAGAATTTTATGTTGTATACTGACTTCGGGTACTTTAAGACTCATAATTTCGTCTGTTAGTTAACCGTCGATACTTCCATGCCTTCCAGTTCGCTATGATAGTTTTGTATATTTAGAATCTGCACATCGGAAGTAAGCCACGTAAGACGTTTTCTCAATTCATTCCGCCGGGTGCTCATGTTGACATTCGCCCGTTTCAGCAGGTTTGCTGTAGAGATATCCATCTCTACCCATGCAATAACTTTCAGTGCTTTATCCTTGTTCAAATGATCAATACACTTTTTCCAATTGTCAGGCAAATGGGTAGAATGCCTTGCACCGCCTATCAGAACAGCCAAAGAGTCCCTGACTTTTTGGGCTATTTCAACCGTTATGTCATCGTTCGTGCCAGCCAGTCTTTGTACATTTGTACGGTTGCCGTAGCCTCTGAAACTTTTTACTTCTACGAAGAGCAAAATGTCTTTACTTTGGTTAAAACCGATAAAGTCAATACATTTTGTTTCGGGCACCTGTCTACAGATCTTTTCCCGATAATCAGGCTCCAGGTCCAACTGATACACTTCCCATTGCTCGGTAAAGCGGAATAGGAGGCCGCTTTCTTTATACTCTTTCATGGTATCTGTTCATGTATTCGTTTTCCAAATCAAAAAATGCAGAATATTCCTCCAGAATAGGATTATGGCTGATATCTATCAGTTTATCTGCCACTTCTGAGGTAACCTTATGTTCGGTCTTGCAGAGACTAAAAAAACGCATTTCCGGACTCTCTTCAGGTGCATATTCAGCCATCATGGACAACTTATGCGACAGCAGATAATCATGTGTAGACACAAATATCTGCACCTCATATTTCCCGGCCAGTTCGATAAGAAGGTCGGCTATGATAGATATCAATGTCGGATTCATATTCGATTCCGGTTCATCCCAAAACAAGATGCTCCCCGGTTTCAGTTCACCGTTGATGCTAAGATACAGTAAGGTAGCCATCTTCCGAAGTCCTTCTGCCACTAGATGTGCTTCATATTCCTTTCCGTCATCAATGATATAAAATCGATTACCTTTTCTCAAAACGCTTATATTCCACTTTTTCAGAACAGGAGCAAGCATATTCTGAACTTTCTTCAACGCTTCATTTTTCAATGGTGCTGCATCCATGGCTTTTGCCAAATCAAGGTATGTTTCATCAAAGGAAATCTCTCTTTTTTCATACAAGCTAATAAATCCCTCAAACAGTGAAAACATTTCTCGCGGAGGGATATAGATAAAATGTGGCTGGTCAATATAGGTGTTGTTGTCTGATTTTGCCAACAAAGCCTTCTCTCCAAAAGTGTATGCCAGTTCACCGGCATCCAATGCTATTCTCACAGATGCTTGTCCGGAACCGTATTTATACACGAGATGTCCCAAGATATCCGGTTTGAAATATCCAATCAGTTTTTCTGTAAACAGATCTGCAAATTTATCTTTTGTTTTAGAGGTTGATTGCTCAAAAAGTGCATTGGCTTTCATTGAAGCTGCCATGCATTTCATTATATGTGTTTTACCCGTACCGTTCCGGCCTATGAACAGGTTAATGCCTTTACAGAAGGATAAACAGCATTCTTCAAAGCATGTAAAATTATTTAAATATATATGTTTAATCATGATTATTTGTTTATTACACTTTTGAAAAAAGAACTTGCAAAGATAAAAAAAACTCAAACTGCCCCAAGCCTTTTTACACTTTATATCTGTTTCTGTCACAAACGTGAGTTAATACCCAAGAAAGATCTTTCTTCCGAACAGTTTTGGTTGGTAAGACGTATCCTCTGAGGTATACCCTTGAGTATTATTTCCACTTTCATGTCAGCAGGGAACAGCATATCAATTAACTGATTTACGATTATCCTGCTTGTTCCACCTTCTAGAAATTCCGCTATTCGTTTCTGTGGAATATCTTCAACATACAGTTTTGTATCATATAGACCGTCCCTATAGCTGTTGCCCAAGACGAGATTTTCTCCAATACGCATTGCCCCGAGCTTATAGATGTGTCTACTGTTATGGATGTTGGTTATAGCCTCTATCCGTATAGGCAATCCAAGAATCAATGTCATAGCCTTGCTGATATTTTTTTCATGCCCTCTTATACGATGAAGTATCGGTAGCATTTTCATGAATATCGTTGTCTGTTGAAGCGACAATAGCCGCACCAGTGGCCAATAATTCACAAACAAGCTTGCAAAATCAGAATAGACATTTTTGTTGTCTACACGTCTTTCCAGCAGTTGCATTTCCACTTTTGCCTGGTCTATCTCATTTTCGTACAGGGAAAAGAACTTTCTTATCTTCTTCTCCTGAATCCGGTTTTCTCGCACACGCTGTACCATGGCTTCTATATCTTCTACAGGGAGCTGCCGTCCATCAAAAAACACTCCTTCTGGCAATATGTCGAACAGACCTTTACGGTTGACAAATATTTTCAGATAGTCCGATGTATCCTTCTCCGGCTTATAATGTAATTCTGCACTGTCGATGTCTTTCCCTACACCGGCTCGCTGTTCGCCTTTACGTACAATTTGTATATCTCCGTAACTTACTCCTTGCTCAATGAGTGCTGCTAAAATAACTTCCGCAAGAAAGTCTGTATCCAGTGTATTGGCGTTTTGCAGATGATTCTGGACTATTTGCATGTTAATATCATTCATGATCAGCCTGCTTTTTCTATAAAAATACGATAATTGAATCTGTCAAGCGAACGACTGCTCAAGCGGTTCTCCAAATCTTCTACCATAAAATCCAAGTCTCTCTCTTCATCTTTCTTGAGTGTCAGGTAAATGTCAATGGAGCGTACCAGACCTTCATGGGGCCGTGAGCTTACCATAGTTCCGTGTTCTATGCGAATATTCTGTAAATGTTTTCCAAGTTCTTTCCGACAGAAGTTCAAGATGTCAGTTTTCGTCACAATCCTGTCGCGAGTGGTAAGCGCATACTTGTACATGTCGAAACGATTGGCCGATATGGGTATGCTTTTCCCACCCTGTGTCGTGGTAAGCATAAATATGCTATCTCTCTTCAGACTGAAATCTTCCAACTGCATCAGCGAAGTGCCTACAGGTAAATCATTGGCTGCCTCACAGCTGCTCGTATAATAGTCTACATACAGCATTTCAGCTTTTTCCGACAAATCGACCAGTAAGTAGGAAAGTGAACCGGTAGCGGACTGTATGTCTTTTATCATTCGTTCCATATGGTTTAGCAGACTGTCCATCTCCTGTATTTCGCTTGAAAACGTATCCCTTTCAAGCGAAGCTATGAATGCTCCTCTGTCTTGCAGCAGATCAAGTACTCTATACAAGTATTCTTTTACTTCACGCGAATTCATCCGTTCACATCCTCCTCGACGGATTACATAAGTATTGCTTCGTTCCCCTTTTCCTCCATAAGGTATTTCAGTGTATTTCCTATCCATGATGTCTGATACCGAGGCTACCGAATAAAAGTGTTCTTCTTCTCCAGTGGGTAGGGGAATCACGGCTGTCAGGTCATTAACCTTCGAGATGAAGTGCTTTAAACGCTTATTTTGAACAATTATGGCGTTCATGCATACTTTTAGCTCATCCAGACAGTCCGGGGTGAAGTTGGAAGGAAACTTTACCCTGAACCAAAACAATGGTTCGCTGTCTTCGAACAGACTTGCGGGGTAATGTTCCATTATTTCTTCCGGCAATACGGATTTTAATTTTACATCCATTTGCAACGGACTTGCAATCCTTACAAACTGATTGCTGTATGAAGTCAGAATATCATGTTCTATTTCCTGTTCTATATTGCACATCGAGAACAAGGTTTCCGGATTGTCCGATTCCTCTTCTTCTGCCAGCCCATGCTGAATGCTCAATGGCATTCTGCAAAAGCTCCATTTGGAGTAAGCAAGCAGTGAATATAGACTTTGCCTGTTTTCTCGGAAAGGCATTTCAAAATAGAACGGAAGACTTTCCAGCTTCTGTATTCTTTCGTCCATTTTTACGCCAATCCAGATTGTATGGTTATATAGTCCAGCCATGTTCAAAGGGGCACGGTAAACCAACTCTTTAGTCATGGTTGCATCCAGTTTGTATATATCTCCACTACATATCAGTTTGCGTACGTCACCATTATATAATACAGTATTCTTCACCGGATAAAGGCTGAGTTTCCCCTTCTGTCTGTCTTTACCGAACGGTAGGTTGGCAAAGAAGCCTGTATCCCGTGTGATTTCCGCCTTTGCTGTATCATTGGGAAGGGCATGGCATATCCCATGCGCAGGATGCACATGTACCAGCGTGTCTGGTGTCAGCATATTGGCTATCTTATCCAGCATACGGTTGTGGCTGTCTTCTATTTCGTGCGACAGGCCGAACAGTTCACTGGAGAGTGCTTCAAGTAACAGTTTTACTAATGGGTCCAGATTTTCTACTTTCTTGATTCCCCAGTAATTCATCGCATGGCGATACATACGGGTTTTTATGGCTTCTTTGCTGTAATTTTGGGTATTCATAATATATATATATTGCAACAATATAATGATAATAATGAAAATACAAATCCAAGAAAAAAGCCACAAGATAGTAACATATATGTTCTTAGATAATTGTAATCTTCAATGTAATATAGCAATGGATTATTAGGAGTGTATTTCAGTATCACTTGTGAATTTATCATCCAATAAGGATATGGAAATCCCATGTCGTATTGATCAATATATTCTTTACCTTCTATATTATAATAAAATACAGGATAATATATTAATCCTGCTCTGTTAGCATTACTACGAGTTCGATAATAAACTATAGTTGCTGTAACACTTGAAATAGCTTTTTTTCGCAAAACAATAAGAGCCATTATTTTGTATAGACATATTATAGTAAAAAGAATACATGCTAAACTCCCCATACATAGCATTATCTTATATTTTGTTTCCATATTGTAATTTTGATTCAATTATCTTATGAGAACTAAGTCATTACCGGTCTTGAGCATTCCCCAGTACATTGTAAAAGAAGTGCATTCCCATTCAGTATCGGATTCTTTTATATACATTAGCGCACTATCAAACCAACCAAATTCTTTTGTTTGTTTTTCAAGTGTAACCAAACGCCCCCCAGCATAAAACTTTATACAGTAATCCTTTATTTCTAAATAGTCATCAGTATTTGCTTTTTCGTATTTTTCAATATCATCTTGCCAATTTTTTAAAACATCATCAGATTTCTGATACAAAGACAATGCTAACTCATAATATTTATTTAACTGAATTTGTTGTAGTATTTCATATTGTTTATTTAATATTAAAGTTCTGATTTCATTAAACTTTTCAACGACAATATTTTCTATATTGGAAATTTGTCGTAAGTCAATACAGTTTAAGTATCCATATGTTTCATAAGGAACATTTGCCTCAAAATCTGCTTGGTAAAAATACTCAGGAATTCCATTGTTAGAAATTTGAATGTGAGGCATTTCAAGAATCCAATGCCAGGGTGTGCCATTTTCTTTATAATCTTTATATCCAATCTTCATTGTAAAAGGCACATTTTCAGTTATTTTATTCTGATCATATAGAGGAGATAATTTAACCATTACATTTTGCTTTCCACTTTTAAAAATACTATGGTTTATTGTTATAGCTGTACCTCCATTTGTTTCACATTCAGTAACCTTTTCTACAAGAAGATTATTTATTTGTATATCAACAGAACATCCTCTATTACTATATACTATGTAGTATATAGGCATAGTTCTATACTTGTTTAAAAACAAATCTAAATTCTTTAATTTTTCGTTCATAAGAAAAACAATTTAATCAATTATATAAAATTCTTTTTTGAAAATGTCTGGCTTAGGGGAAATAATACATATGCCAGAATTAACATTTGTTTTATCTTTCTTTTTAATAATTTTGGTCTTGCTCCTACCTACATTATTTTTAATTGTTCCAATAGCATTTAATCCATCAAAACTAAAGCTAAAAATTGATTTGTAGCCTTTTTCGTCAGGGATTAATTCGAGTAAAGCTGTTATTTCTCCTTTACCTTCTATACTAAATTCTGTTGAAACCTTCAAATTACTTGCAGGATTGTGTGTACATATACATTCTAAAGAGAATACGACGCTTCCTTTTACAAATATAGATCCATTAGATTTTCTTTTAGCATTATCAAATGAAAGATTGCCGCCCAAATCTATAGAACCATTAATTTTCACATTTATTTCAACATTGACATCAAATATGTATAATGCTAAATCTAAGCTATCTACAAATGATTTTACCGCACTATTAATTGAAGCCAGTGCAAGTAAATCAAGTGTTGTATCAATGTTAACTAAAGTGCCACTTCCTGTACCTGTTATTTTTAGTCCCACATTATGTGCAAATACAGAAGTTTGCCATGCTAATTGCAAGTTTATATTCTCAGGCCCTATAATATCAAAATTTATTATACGCCTTTGTTTGGGAAGTTTTGGATAATCATCTTTATAAATAGCTTTTAAATCGTCTTGAGCATTCTTAAACATTGCCTTAAATTCATAAATAAAATTCATGAGATATCCACAACCTTTCATGTAATTAGCAAGCCGATTATAAATCATAGTTTGTACATACTCTTGCAGAGTGAAATCTGTCCCAGTAAGCGAATTTGTAGTCAATTTAGCTTCAGCTGTAAAAGAATTCCATTCGCAACTCATACCAATTTCAAAATTTTCATACCACTTTGGTCTTTCAACTGTTTTTTGTAAGTCTAGACTAAACTGAAAATTAATTTCCCATTTCACATCAGGAAAAATATTAATTATAACATTTTTAGAATGGCGACAGCTGTCGATGTTTTTTTTATAATGATTTATACATTTATTAGATATAGGCCAAATACAATATAAAGGAATTACCGATGAAGGTGTCAAATACTGATAAGACACTTCTATATTCCAACACCCACTTCCTGAGATATGTTTATTTATGTTGCTACATTTATTACCTCCGACATTATAATTCAGAGCTTTTATCTCCAATATTTTTTTATTTGAAGTACCTATGATAGGAAAAGGAATGACCTTATTAGATAATTCTTCATCGAAAACCTTAACTTGGTGAATGTTTCCTTCTTCATCTGGATCAATTTCTTTTACTATTATTGCTGTATATTTGCATGGATGATAATTATTCTCAATAATTCTTAATGGACCGACAATGACTTCCTGTATATTTGTAGGGACAATTATTTTTTTATTGCTACAATCAGAAATTACAAATATACTATAGTTCCTTTCAAAAAAATCCTTTTGATTTATAGATGACAATTTAAAAGTTAATTTTGACTTTGTTTTATTTGCACGAATATTCCTTTTAGATATAAAACAATTTGTTTGAATAGCATTTGACTCTACCTGTAAAATCAACGGATTACCAATTGGACTATCATCTATAAAAAATTGTCCTTTTACATCATTGCCATTAAATCCGATAATAGCAACATAAACTATGTAAAAATTACCAAAGAACAATTCTTCCATCTCTTCTAATTGAGTGTCATACCAAATTGCATTACCGATAAAAGGATGAGGATCAGATCTAGGTATAAAAGAAAGTGTTGAAAAAATATCTTGCTTATTTTTTTCTCTTTCTTTTAGTATTCTAGAACAGAATCCCCCAATTATATTATTGTTTATTTTTTCAGATTTTAAGAAAACGGTCATTGTTAGCGTACTCCCAAAAAATATATTAGGTATAACAGCAAGTATTGAACCAGACTGAGTACTTAAAGTTGACTCAAATCCTAATCTTTCAGATTTTAATACCCAATAATAATATTCATCTTCATGCTTATCTGAAGTAGCAATAAAATGAATGTGGGCATTTTCTAATGCAGGCAAAGAGTCTATTCTGCTTAGAAGTTTCAAATCTATTTTTCTTTGTTTCTTATTATTATCCATAGTACCCTACATTTCCGATATTCTTATTGTATTATCTATATCTTTTATTGTATTTTCTGAAACTAACGGGTTTATTGCTGTCATAATATATTTATTTGCTTCAGACATATTAATACATGTAACGGTAGCAGTTTGACCATGATATGCAAATTTAATTCGTCCAGGAACCGAACATATGTTGCAAATTCCCTCTGATTTTTCCGTAAGGAGTCTTAATTTTTGTTCACCTATACTGATAGGTTCATAGCAATTATTCCATGTGACCTCAGCCTTACAGAGTGGTTTAGATGAAGGTGATGCATATTTGGGATCATTGCATCTTCCAAAATTCATATTCATATCATTATTATCTTTTTCTGTAGCCACAGCCTTATTGCCATTTGCAACCACCAATGTTTGGCTAGTTATATTTAATGGAACTGCTGTAGCAGGGGAATTACATGTCAATGACTGCGAACAATATACTGTAGCTCCCGCAACGATTATATGCCCTTCACTCATATTTATTTGCCTTGATAATATTGAACAAACGTTTCCAAATTTTATCTGTATTTTTTTTATAGAGTTGCTCTATTTTTCTAAATTCCTGGTCATCAGAAGAGCTTTCAGGAATTTTATCTTCTAAATAAAATGACTTAATTAGAATTTTTACATTTTCATTCTTTTGATTTTTAAATTTAAAATCACCAGTGATACTATCTATTAAATAATTTGAAACAGATACATCAAATATGATTTTATAACTTCCGACAGCATCCTTTTCTGATAAAAAAGATATAGCGTCATTACTAGAATAATTATCTATAGTGCTATCCAATGAAGCATTGAATAAATTTCCTGAATGAGTTAGCTGAATTGCATCCTTGTTGAAACAAACGCATTGCGATCCCTTGCCTAATATTGAATAATGAAATGGGATTAAAGGGAAGAAAACCAATAAGTTCATATTAAAAGAAGTATATCTCGGCAAAAAAAATATAGTATAAAAAAGATCTTTTTCTACCAACTTTTGAATTGCCTCATGGTCTTTAATATAGTTTTCCATTTCATTGATGTACAATTCAGCAACTTTTCCTTTAAACCTTGCTTTTAAATAAGCTTTATTGTTATTCCATTTTTCTTCAATGTCATCTGTACGTATACCTACAAATTCACCACTGTCTTTAACAAAAGCTGTTATTGGATATAGATTTTTTGTACATTCGTAGGCAATATTATAAGCATTGTCATCAATAGCTTGATTATTAACTTTAATATCGTATCTGGATAAATGCAGTGCAGAATAGTCAAATAAGGTACCTGCATATATTATATCTGTCAAGAAACTAATTTGATTACTAGAATTATTTTCTTCAAATATAATATTTGTACCATATGAACGTAGATATTCTTGTGGCATATAATTTATATAATTTGATTTCATCTCATGACAATTTAATCTTCTTTGAACTACTAATTGTTTTAACTTCCTGCTGGGCGATTAATGTCAAATCCTTTTGGGATGCTTTTACCAAAACTTCATCAGCTACTTCCTCCATATTCTTTGCCTCTATACGATAATTATCCTTTATCATAATATCCATTGACTGACTTTCTATTACTTGTTTCTTTTTTGAGTTTTGAACTATCTCTCCACCAGATTCAAGTCGAATATCTTGTGAAGCTTCCAAATGGATTTCTGCTGATTGCAACTTAATTAAATTAGGTGATGAAATTATAATTGCTTTTTCAAAAGTATTAAGATGAACAGAATTATTATTTCTATCTTTTATTGTGATGCCCCAACATTCGGTTTCGAAATCATTAAATTCTATAATATGTCCACTTTTAGTTATAATTGACTTGACAGTGTTATCATTAGCATTATTTTTTCCGTTGTTTCTATGGAACATGCTTCCACTTACAAAAGGTCTGCACGGGTCTCCCAGTTCAAAGTCCACCATTACCTGATCTCCAATCTCAGGAACAAATACGAATCCCCGGTTCTTGGATACCGTTTCGCTGCTTCCTGCATCAAGGCTCCGTACCCTTATCCAGTTTGTGGTCTTGTTTCTGCTTTTCTGCCATGCAAATTGCACCTGTACACGACCTAAGTTTTCCGGGTCGGCATTGTCTGTCACTTCCGCCAGCATGGCATGTGCGACCGGCATCCGCATGTCCTCCGTCGGGATGTATTCCATGCTTGCAGGTATGCCTTTGAACGAGTTGGCATAACCTCCGCTTACTTCAATTCTATGTGTTAATTCCACAATGCGGTAACGTCCCATATCCCGACGCTTGCACATGTTTGGCGGAATCTGCACTACGACTGGTTCACCGATACGTACACGGCATGTTTTCGTATTTCCTGTCATCCAGACAAGCGAGGCGACTTTACGCCCTTTTTCCACTGCTGTGAAATGTTCAATATCCAGCGGGTGACCGGTGGGTGTGTGGCTGTACATGGTGGTCTGCGAACGGTACATTCCCTCTGAAGTCTTCATGGCATTGGCCAAATAGGTGTTGATACCCCTGACGGTTTCCGAATCGTCCCCGAACATATCCATGTGGCTGTCGGACAGATAATCATGTCTTGAGAAATGGAATGGAGCAACACACGATGAGAAATGCATGGAGTCCATGTCAATGTCATAGACAAGATTCTCGTCCTTCTCCTTGTACGGGTTGCCAAAATAAAGCACCTGTCCGTTATAATAAAACCATTCTCCATATTGCCATGCCAAACGGCGCAGAAACTCGTATGCGCTTTCCTCCTGCATCTGTACGTAAGGTATCCTGCTTTTGAATGCCGGATTGTTCACTATACTGATACCATTTCCGTATTTTTCCACCACTTCACTTACGATTTCCCCGAGTGTGGCATCCGTGAATGAATCCATGGTTCGCCCGGATTCAAGCAGTATGGTCGTGCTGTATCCCCTGTAGTGTAAGGTCCCGGATACACCTTTGTCCCCGTCCATTCCGATTGAGGTAATGATGCCCTTGAATATGCTTTCGTCACCGCTGAATTCATGTTTCATGCGTATGACGACCGTTTTTCCCTGCAGTGCTATCATTTCCTCGCGTTCATGGTGCCACACATTTTCTTTGACAAGCGGACTGCAAAGCACTTCGATGTCAAAATAATGATGTTGACCAAACTTCTGAACCAGACTGATACGGGTGTAGTTGCGGTTCTCGCCGTCGATGCTCACTGTTGCGTGAACTTGGTTCCAGTCTTCCATAATATTGCTTGTTTTTTAAAAAAAGGTCTTATGTCACCACTAGTCATATCCGCTCTGGATTCTTGCCCAATGTGCATAAGACCTTTTTCTTGAGATTGTCTGTCATTCGTAGAACATGCAATTATCCTTCATCGGTTTCGGTATTCCAGTTGATAGGACCATCTTCTCCTTTCATACCATGCATCTTCATGATATAGCTTTTACCTGGGAAGAAAGGCTCCAGAAACACATCAAAATAGATATGTTTTTCCAAATCCTTATCATTGCGCTCCAAACGAAGAATTTCATATCGTTTTATCAGTTTTCCCGAACCTTTGATACTGTCGAGATAGCGTACCAATTCCTTGCGTGTCTGCTGTTGTCGTTTGGGATCCCATGTCTCGAATGCAATCCGGTTGAAGAAATCCATTGATGTCTTGCCTACATGGTTGAACACACGAACAACAGAATAAGTTTGACGTCCTTCATTAGGTCCGTCAAATAATGTTTTTCCTGAGAAGGCCATAACTTTACCAAACTCTTTGACTAACGGAACAAGTCCCATTTGTTCCAATTTGGTTAATTCACTTTTCAACAGTCTGAACCGGACAGCATCCGCATCATATATCGTACCATAAGTCGATCCGGCTGTAACCTGAGACATCAGTGTTGAATAAATACGGCCGGCAAGTGCTGATGCAGGAGATATTCTCATGTCGTCCTCTTCTCCAAGTTCATCATACTTGGCACGTGCTGTAATCCAATTACAACAAAGAGACGTGCTTTGCAAATATGCATCTGAGCCTGTCAATTTAGAATCATAAAACATTTCCATCAAGTCATCCGGATTGTCTACATCTGCAAAATCTGAATAAAGCTGAACCATATATTCATCTGCAATGCGTGCCCACTTGTCAACCACCTTTTTCGATCCAAGATAGCCTGGCAATACAAGTAGAGAATAATTATCTCTCAAATCCAGACGGTCAAAATTCTGTTTTAACTCATTAGCCACATGATCTATAAAAACAGGGTTATCCAGATCTGTTAACTGCTCGTGCGAAACATTGATGATTGAAATGTTCTTTACCTTATCTAATCCCGTATTGTCATAGAAGGACTTCATTTCTCTATAGGCACGCTCCAAATTTCTTACCCTGTCAATGGCTTCATGCTGGTTACTTCTAAGCAAGATACCCGTTTCTTCAATTTCACGGCTGCATTTGTCTATCATGTTGTCCATAGAAGAGTTTTCCTCCAGCAATTCTATCCAATTGTCAATTTTGCGCAACAGCTTTTTGCGTTCCTCTTTCTTGTCATCTTCAAAAAAGCGGTCTCTTCTGGCTTTTCGAATCGGACTGATATTTGCAATCTCACTAATGAATGATTCAAAGAAAGGAATACCGCCAAATTTCATTAGCGTGTTCAAAGCTTGCTCGAATTGCTGTTGTGGCTGCTGTTCTATTTTTGCCGGGGTATCATGTTGCCCCTGTGCAATCTGTATCTTTTCTTCTGGCATTTTTCTATAATGTTAGCGTGGTACAATAATGGTTACAAGGATTTTTCCAGTTCATCTCTGAAATGTTTCAGTATAATAAGCATTGCCGCTTTTGTATCTGCATTTGTTATAGCACGAAGTAGAGGCTTGTTTGATCTCAGCGATTTCATTGCTTTTTCAAAGAATTCTTTATCTTCGCTCAGCTGACTAAGGAAAGGACTTTTTTCCGTCATAGCCTTGACAGCAAAATCTGCTACATTTTTGAAATCAAAATGCTCCATTACAGGCTGGCCTTCCTTGTTTTGAAATGTGACATCAACATTCGGTCGAAAATAGTTGAACACTTCTTCCGATGTTTTGAGTCCTTCCACCACTTCTGGCAGGATAGGCTCATCATCAGTAAACTGATTGGCCATTAAAGTGCGATTCTCAGGAATCCTGGTGATACCCTGTTCTGAATCTTCTCGTATGATGTTTCCACCAAGTTGTATATTATCTATTGCCATATATTCAATGTATTAAATATTTCCTAAAATGCTGTTATACAAAGGATTTTTGAGATAGCTAACTATGAAGGATTATCAAAAAAGGAGATTGTTTTATGCTCATTTCTACCTAATAGCACAAATCAATCTCCTCCTTCACGATTGAAACTTAATCATTTGGCAGGCCAATTCTGTTCAAAGACAGCATTACCTACTTTGAGAATCTTTGCAGAAACTGTGAAGTCGATAACCATTGCTTTCTTGCCTTCCACATCTGCTGTTTCTTTAAACTTAACGATATACCCTTGTTCCCAACTCAATTCTTTCATTACGGCTTCCTCATCACCTTTCTTGTATTCAACAATCCCACTATGAGGGTTGAATTGGGTAACCATATTTTCCAGAATTGTTGTATCTTCAGTCGATTCGATAATCATACGAACCAAACCACCATACAAATGAGACGCAGGTCTGCCTTTTGCATCTACATCACGTTCAATAAGGTAATCAACATAACGTACATCGAATTCCTTTCCTTTGAATTTTAGAGTTGCATTAAACATAAATTACAAATTTAAATGTTGATAATATGTTAGTTATCTCACTTATCATTATTTGGAATTTCTTCGTATCTTCAATCGTTAAGGTCACCCCTGCATTTTATTTTAAATGTTCACCTGTTGCCTGTTATGGCATAGCTTATACAAAGCCACCAAAGAAATGCTTGCGTGACACATTAACCGGATTGGTCTACTAACTTGTTCCGCCGTAAATATAAGCAATGAGATTTTAATTCGCAATTCTACAGCAAGAATAAATTTGAATTTTAACGTTCTTCTACTTTTAGCGGGAGTTACAGGATTTATTGGGGCTTTTGTGTCCGAAATCGGTCATTTCACAAATTTTACTTCATCCGTTTCACTGTCGCATAGGAAACAGTCGGTCAATACCGCATCGTCCGGGATTACGATGTATTCTACGTTTTCCGGAGCGAAGAGTTTGAACACAAACTGTTTTTTCCAAAGACCGACTAATACTAAATCGTTTGGATTTTCATATTTTATTTCATTCTTCTGACAATACCATGATACTCTTGTGTAACAATGTATTATTCCGTGCTTCATTTTTGTCAGTCTTTGCTTAAATTCATCCGTACCGTATATATATCCCATATAAGCGTCTGTTACAAGGGATATACTGGGATATATCGGTTTTGGGAAACCTGCCGCCTTTCTGCGCAGGAAGTCTTTCTCGCGGTAGGGGTCGAACACTTCGCCTTGCGGCAGCGGGCGGTTCTTGTCCATATAGAGTACATAGAATGGCCACCAATCGGAATCATATTCTGCAAGAACAGGTATGGCTGCTTTAGTTCGCGGATGTAAAAAACAAAACCTAAATGCAAGGTTCATAGTACCTTTTGAATATCCCGGAATGACCTCCGAGAAAGGAACAGTACAACGAGGAAAGAACAGATGGCGTGGAAATGTTACAGTACCGTTCATCCTGTCCAGTACAAACCTACGCTTATGTGCAAATACTTGGCTGACCAGCAGAATAAATGGAGCTAAAATAAATGTTGCACTTGAAACAGGCAAATAAATTTTACTGTACGGGTTGTCTATTTCTTTGCAGAACAAGAATATCCCAGCGCATAAAATAGCTGCTCCGATACCTATCAGAAATCCGCGTATTTGAGAAGGTGTAGTGAAAATAAGGAATTGGTCATCTGCCCTTTCCACCTTGTAGAAATCGGCAATTTCAGTTGTCAATACGGCAGGGAACGGGTATATGATATGTCCCGGCTTTTCTCTTTTCCCACTCCATATTTTCAATGCTATTAATAAGAATATAGTCATGACTCCTAATAGTGTCAGGTAGATTGTTCCTGATACTAATATAACTAACAGCTTACCCCATATATGCTCAAAAAAACTCATTTTTTTATAAGGAAACTGCATAAGTTCATGAATACCAAAGTTGCCGTACACGAATATTGGAAATGTGCATAATAGAACTAAGATTCCGGCTATAATTCTGGTTGTAGAGGGTCTTTTAATGTCTGTTTTTGGTTCCATAATTATTGCTGTTTTTTAAAAATTCCATATTTCTTCACTATCCGGAGATATAGACACCTGTTCAAGTATCATTTTGGCTTCTGGGTAGTACCGTTTTTGGGTATCCAACGGAGCATGTGGTATATCTACTTTATATCTGTAGATAAGATATGCTTCTTGTCCATTACGGGGCATTGGAGTGATGCTTCCATCATTATGCCTGAAACTCACATATAGTAATATATACAAATCTTTGCTGGCATAGAAACTATTAGAAGTATCTCTATCCCGAAATGTATAACGATAATAATTGTGAGTCATTATAGGGGTTGGGCTATTTTGTGGAACCCAATTATGGGTATAATCCTGACTTTGGACTTCTTTTAGGTCTATATCAAAATAACGGTTCTTACCGAACTTTCGCTTTTTTACGAGCCTTACACGCATTTTTATCCCGGAAAGATTCATAGCCATTTGCGTAATGTCACTATATATGTCTATCTCTATTTCATCATATGGTGGGATATATACGAATGAGTCTGCAGATGAAACACGATCGTACTGTCTGTATGTTATGTCTGCACTGAAGAATGGCATCATAGCCTGGGTATAGAGGAAAGCTTCAACCTGATATCTGTAATCAATCAAAGCCTTAATATGTTTATTCTCTTCTTCATCATAAAACTCATTATCAAAAACCTTGCTCCTGATTTCTATGGAAGATAATTTTTGAATTTGTTCGTAAGGCTCTCCTGATAGCTTATTTGTTATATCTTCATATAAGACCGTTTGTTTTATAAATGTCTCAATGTCGCTATCTGTAAAAAAGGTGGCGAGGCTACTACTCAAAAAACCGATAGCTGCAAGAGCAAAAATTATCCAAGGATTAATCCAAATATATTCAGAAGCTAGATTTAATATAGTTAATCCTCCTCCTACAGAGTAAGCTGTCGCAGATATATAATAAAAAGTGGCAGCATCATTATCAAATTTTATTTCACGCTCGTAAGCCTCAAGGGCAGCAGTGGCGGCATCCGCAAACATACCAATAGCACCAAGTACAGTTATTTGTGTTCTGATTCGTTCTAAGGGTTTCTGATAGATTAGTGTCTGTTGGGTTGAGACAGAAGTCAAATCTATTCCTGCTTCAATAAAACGGCGTTGTATAGCTGCTGCCGCAGATATGAAACTGAAAATTTGAGCTGTTGTTTTGATTCCATCATTTTCCTTACTGTATCCCTCTATAAAAGCTGAAATTTGTATAAAGGAGAGGATAGCCAAATAAGACTTTTGACATGATATACGTTTGAGACTTTTTTGATATTTATGCGGATTCTTTTTAATGGTTTTAATATAAACGGGCTTTGTTAAATCTTCAGCTTTTTTTACTTTTATTCTAATATAGCTTTTGCCTTCTATTATTGTATCGTCCAATCGGGTACGACCATTTTTATTAAGGTATTTAGTAACCTCACCTTTGTCAAACTGAATAAATAGATTATCCCAGTCAATAAGGAATTTATCTATTACCAATCTCGTTTTTCTTGTTTCGTATGCTATTCTCCAAAAAGTATTTATAGCATTATCAATCAGCAGTAAAAAGCCATTGATACTTATGTCCAGACCTGCACTGTCCTTTTCTTTATATGCAGGATTGGTATCTCTTGCTATATCAAGATTCAGTGAGGCAAGGGTAGGAATATCCTTTAACAATAGACCTACTTTATTGTCGCCTTCACCAACAAAGGCGTCAAATATGGACTTTAGTGTAGAAGAACATGGGTCGCTGTAGTCTTTATACGCATCCGGTAAATCCATAGCTTTATCGTTTATATGTGGTACAGGTGACAGTGCCAACAATATGGTCATGATGGAGCTTTGGACTTTAAATTTCATTTCAGAATGCATTACATCCTTTTCGTCAGATGCAATGTTTACCGTATTTACAGTAAACCACTCACAGAATCGGGTGAAAATAGGGCTATTGATATACAAAGCAATCAGTTTGCGCAGATTTTCAATCCTTTCTCTGCTTTCTCTTCTCTCATTAACAGCTAATAGTTTTTCGATAGAGTTGCGGTCAAGAGCTTTTGCTCCTGCTTTTAAATGGTTCTCTTCTTTGGAGTAGACAAAATTATATAAATAAAGTGCCAAAGTATGTATATACTGTGCCTGTTCAATTTCTTCTTTCTGTGGAGTGGAATCGCCCCAATTGAACAAGTCCATATCTGACAAAAGACAGCCATTCTCCTCGCTTTTTGAGACTCTCATTCCAGCACTTTTCATAAGCAATTTTTTGATGTCTTTCGGGGAAACTCCTGTTCTGACAGAGCGAATAAGAGCTTCATGATTGATGCGAGCATCGTTCAAGTCATGGATGAGTTGCTCTACACATCCGAGAGGATCGTCTAAGACGAAAAATACATCCCGGAATTTTGTCCTTTTTGTCTGATACTGTATTTTAGCCGAGTCAATTATATGTTTGTAGTCACAAGTGATTGCATTTGCATATTCGTCTTTTGACGTCATTGTATTGTCAGGCATGAACCAGATGGAGTCAGCATCGACATGCCTTCTTTCAATATCACTTTTAGTTTGACCGTCACTCCACTCCTTGCAATTGAAACGTGAACCTATAGGACCTTTTTCAAAATATGTTTCATTGATAAAAGAATCGGATAATTCAATGGAGGTATAAAACAACCGGACCTCATCTTCTGAGAGTAAAGAAATGAAGTCATTTTTGTGGTTTATATGTTTATACATTATATCCTTTTTGGTGGATGCGTTGTCTTTCTTCTTTATCCCTTTCAATGTATATTTGTTATTCAGGCATTCGTATACATACACAGATTGCGTATTATGGCTATATACATAGATCCAGCCATTCCGTAAAATCATCGGGCTTAGCTGATAGCCATAATCCTTTACCACAGGAATGGCACCACCTCGTCCATCAATATAAGTGAATTTACCGGCCGGATAAGTGCTTGCCTTTGCTTTCTCGGAGAAGCGATATATCCCAAATCTCAAGGGGAAGAGTCTGATGCCGTCAATGATGTCAAGTTTTGGAGACTCTGACTTTGTATCTTTATATTCAGCTATGAATCTATAGCTACCTATTTTAACATCATTCATGGTTTATCCTCCATTCTAAAATGCTTGGATAGTATATCCCAGCTTATTTCTATCATTCCATTTTTTACGGTTCCTTCTATTTCCTTGACAATACGATTGCTTTCATCAACCAAAACACTGATTTTCACAGTATCTCCATCAGGAATATTTATTACGTCAGCCATCATTTTTACACCTTCGTCAATTCTATCGGAGTAGATACGTACACCTTCTTTCTCCCATCTGAGATTATAAATCATGGGAGTCGTATCGGATGTCCCTTTCTTTAATTCTGAAATATTGTTTTTGGCTTCTTTCATTTTCTTTGAATTGCCAGTCAATATGGCTCCTATATTGTCTATTGTTCGGATTTTAGGAAACGGTATTTTCCGAATGTTCATCGTAATCGGTTTTATCGGTTTTGCCGTGCCGATTACAACCCCTGTCACTCCCATCGGGATTATACCTCCGTGAGCGGTCATACAATTTTGTACGACGACAGGAGTACCGTCAACCATTACTCCCGGGTACCCCTGTACTATCATGTCAGGTGGCCCGCAGCATACACAAGTATCTCCCATTACGGATACCGGAACGCCGTCAACCAAGACTCCGGGACAGCCGGGTCCTACAATCGGACCTCCCACATGTGGAGTTACCCCTGTTACCATTGGGCATATATGGTTTAAATTCAGTGTCACAATCTGTTTCATAGGCTTACTATATATGTTTTACATTACTTCCACCTTGTGTGCTGCTCCCTGTATGGTTGTTACTTTACCCGATGCCAGTGTCTCTGTACCGTTTATTGTCATCTTGCTCTTTGCGTCCACTCTTGCATTTTGTCCGGAGAGATTGACATCCGTTTTTGCTTCGGCATTGATATTTCCTTTTACAGCAACAGACATATCACCGTCCGCCTGTTCGGTCAGATTTCCTTTGGCAGCAAGATTGATATCACTTTCCGCTGTTATATCCACATTCTGTTTGGCTGCAATCTGAACATTTTCCTGAGCGTTGATGCTTACATTCTTTGCGGTAAAGGACATGGTTTCCGGAGCTGTGATTTCAATGTTTTTGCCTTTCGTGTCTAAATGTAGTGCACAACCGTTACGGTCTTTGATTGTGATACCCCATTGTCCGTTTTCGTCATCATTGAACTCTAGCGTATGCCCACTGCGTGTAACAATGGTTTTAATGTGGTTGTCCGCATTACCTCCTTCGCCGTTGTTCTTGTGGAACATACTTCCACTGACATAAGGTCTGCACGGGTCTCCAAGTTCAAAATCGACCATTACCTGGTCTCCGATCTCAGGAACAAATACGAATCCCCGGTTTTTGGATACCGTTTCGCTGCTTCCTGCATCAAGGCTCCGTACCCTTATCCAGTTTGTGGTCTTGTTTCTGCTTTTCTGCCATGCAAATTGCACCTGTACACGACCTAAGTTTTCCGGGTCGGCATTGTCTGTCACTTCCGCCAGCATGGCATGTGCGACCGGCATCCGCATGTCCTCCGTCGGGATGTATTCCATGCTTGCAGGTATGCCTTTGAACGAGTTGGCATAACCTCCGCTTACTTCAATTCTATGTGTTAATTCCACAATGCGGTAACGTCCCATATCCCGACGCTTGCACATGTTTGGCGGAATCTGCACTACGACTGGTTCACCGATACGTACACGGCATGTTTTCGTATTTCCTGTCATCCAGACAAGCGAGGCGACTTTACGCCCTTTTTCCACTGCTGTGAAATGTTCAATATCCAGCGGGTGACCGGTGGGTGTGTGGCTGTACATGGTGGTCTGCGAACGGTACATTCCCTCTGAAGTCTTCATGGCATTGGCCAAATAGGTGTTGATACCCCTGACGGTTTCCGAATCGTCCCCGAACATATCCATGTGGCTGTCGGACAGATAATCATGTCTTGAGAAATGGAATGGAGCAACACACGATGAGAAATGCATGGAGTCCATGTCAATGTCATAGACAAGATTCTCGTCCTTCTCCTTGTACGGGTTGCCAAAATAAAGCACCTGTCCGTTATAATAAAACCATTCTCCATATTGCCATGCCAAACGGCGCAGAAACTCGTATGCGCTTTCCTCCTGCATCTGTACGTAAGGTATCCTGCTTTTGAATGCCGGATTGTTCACTATACTGATACCATTTCCGTATTTTTCCACCACTTCACTTACGATTTCCCCGAGTGTGGCATCCGTGAATGAATCCATGGTTCGCCCGGATTCAAGCAGTATGGTCGTGCTGTATCCCCTGTAGTGTAAGGTCCCGGATACACCTTTGTCCCCGTCCATTCCGATTGAGGTAATGATGCCCTTGAATATGCTTTCGTCACCGCTGAATTCATGTTTCATGCGTATGACGACCGTTTTTCCCTGCAGTGCTATCATTTCCTCGCGTTCATGGTGCCACACATTTTCTTTGACAAGCGGACTGCAAAGCACTTCGATGTCAAAATAATGATGTTGACCAAACTTCTGAACCAGACTGATACGGGTGTAGTTGCGGTTCTCGCCGTCGATGCTCACTGTTGCGTGAACTTGGTTCCAGTCTTCCATAATATTGCTTTCATTAAATAATTTAGACTGTAGTTTTTACTAAGGCATAAAGGTAATAACCTGAATTCTTTATTTGTCAGGCCAGTTTTGTTCAAAAACAGTATCACCAACTTTTATGATCCGTGCAGATATGGTAAAATCAACAACCATTCCTTTTTTGCCTTCCACATTTGCTATTTCCTTGAATTTTATAATGTATCCCTGTTCCCAGTTCAGAACCTTCATTGTTGCTTCTTCATCTTCTTTTTTAAATTCAATAGTTCCCGCATGGGGAATAAACTGAGTTACCATACTTTCCAATATGGTTGTGTCCTCGCTTGATTCTACAATCAAGCGGATTAAACCTCCATACAAATGTGATGATGGCCTTCCTTTTGCATCGATATCACGTTTAATAAGGTAGTCCACATAACGGACATCATATTCTCTTCCTTTGAACTTCAATGTTGCACTAAACATGGCTTTCATTTTTTAATTAACACTAATATCCGTACAGGACTGTCGTGGATACAATTAATTAAGGTGTTCAATGGTTGAAACTTCCGACTTCAGAGCACACCACATTGCCTGAAAATACATCTGTTCAGACAAGCCTATTGCTGCCAACGACAGTACTTGTTGTCAAATACGTTAGGCCGTAAATATAACCATTCAGAATGTAATCTCCAATGTTTTTTCCAAAAATAAAGTGTGATTGATACGTACACTTATTGTTTTTTTTCTATTTTTGCGTATGAAAGAGTGTTTTCTATTAGCAATGCCGTATTGAATGTATATAGAATTGACTCTTCAGTATGTAAACCTAATAAACGGACAATATGAAAAGCGACAATTGGATTTTTGACGATTCAGCTACAACTGCCATACAAATGGCAAAGTCTGTTGCACGTGACAATGCACATGGGCAATTCTTTCCGGCTCATTTAATCAAGGGCCTGCTTCATCGTGATGTGGGGATTAGAGAGTTTCTTAAATCAAAAAACAAAGATATTGGTTATCTTGAAGAGTGGGCTGACATACGTATAGAAGAAATTCCCGTAGCTGGTAAGGTAATGGATGTGTCATGCTCTTCTGAAATAGAAAAAGTTTTTGATGAGTCAGACCGCATCCGGGCAAAAATTGGCTGGAGTCAAATAACCCCTCTATGTTTGCTTACAGCCTTGTCAAAACCTGGTATAGCATATTCAGTAAACCAGTTAAAAAGTTTTCCGGTCAAGGAGCATGAAATATTAGACGAACTCCTTGGCAATTCCATAGAAGAAGACTTGAAAGAGCAAACAGGTTACGGCAATGCTTCACTAACTGCAAAACACGACTCTTTCCTCAATAACTATTGTATAAATCTAACTCTCGAAGCTTCAGAGGGTAGGATTAGACCGATTGTGTGCAGAGATAATGAGTTGCGCTTGATAATGCAAATCTTGGGACGTCACGGAAAATCCAATGTCATGATTACCGGAGAATCAGGTGTCGGGAAAACTGCATTGGTGGAGGGGCTTGCATGGATAATCAGTAATGGGAAAGTCCCTTCATTCCTTCAGGGAATCACGATTTTCGAATTAAATACAGGAACGCTTATAGCCGGAGCCAGCTATAAGGGAGAAATAGAAGATCGCCTAAGGAATATCATTCGGGATTTATGGAAGATGGATAAGGCTATCTTATTTATAGACGATTTGCACACGTTGATTGATTCTAAACAAGGGAATAACGGTGCAGCAAGTGTATTAAAACCGGAATTGGTCAAAGGTAACATAAGCATGATAGGTGTTACGACTTCGGATGAATACCGTAAGGTTATTGAACCGGACCAAACTTTCAACCGCTGTTTCGAAGAGTTGAAACTTACAGAACCAGATGAAGAATCTGCTCTGAACATGGTTTTGTCCCAGATGGATACATATATACAATTCCACGGACTGGGCATTTCCAATCAGGCTGTAGCCGAAAGTGTACGTTTGGCCAAACGCTATGTGCAGGACAGATGTTTGCCAGACTCATCTCTGGATTTAATAGACAGGACTTTCTCGGCTGTGAAACTGATGAATGAAACAGTGATTGGAGAGTTGTCGTCCTTGCATAAGGAATTGGGAAAAGTCCATTTGAATGACGATTCAGAAGAAGAAATGCACCAATTGTCTATACTGAGGAGAATTTTTTGCAAAATGCGGGATGCTTTATATCCGGCTTTAGCAGACAAAGTTTCACATGAGTTGGATGTGGAAAGCGAAACTGACATAAAAATCATTTATGATTATTTGGAACGTGAGTTTAGCGGACTCCTCGAATTCCTGAAAAATCCCACAAAAGAGATAGGTATACAGGAAATAGCTGCCGTCATTTCCGATAAAACAGGTATTCCACTTGGCAAATTGCAATCGAAAGAAAAAGAACGTCTGTTGAACATGGAAAACATGCTTGGGAAAAGAGTTGTCGGTCAAGACCATGCCTTGAAATCACTGACAGATGCCATTTTGGAATCCCGCTCAGGCTTAAATAAGCCGGGACAGCCTATCGGGTCATTCTTTTTCCTTGGACCGACAGGGACCGGTAAAACAGAACTTGCAAAGGCTTTAGCAGAAGCCTTGTTCAATGATGAAAAGGCTATGATTCGCTTTGATATGTCTGAATTCAAGGAAGAACACTCAGCTGCTCTATTGTATGGTGCCCCTCCTGGATATGTCGGATATGAAGAAGGCGGGCTTTTGGTAAACAAAATCAGGCAATCTCCTTACTCTGTTGTTTTATTTGATGAAATAGAAAAAGCCCACTCATCTGTATACGATATTTTCCTGCAAATCATGGATGAGGGAAAACTGCATGACCGGCTTGGTAAAGAGGGGGATTTTTCCAATGCCATCATCCTGTTTACATCCAATGTCGGTAGCGAATGGCTGGCAGAACAGTTTAAACTGGGACATTTTCCTGACACGGCACAGTTAATGGAAGTTATGGCACGCTACTTCAGACCGGAATTTTTGGCACGTTTATCAGAAATTGTTCCTTTTTCACCCATTAATGAAAATATACTTTTACAAATATTTGATATTCAATTTCGAAATTTTTCAAAACTGCTTGAAAAGCAAAATATAAGAATTGTACTAACTGATGATGCTCGTTACATGTTAGCTCACAAAGGATTTGATCCGCGCTATGGAGCACGTCAAGTGTCCGGAATGATACGCACCTACTTACGTCGTCCCATTTCCAGATTAATAATCGAGGGGAAACTGGACTCTGGTAAAACCTTATCGGTAGGACTTGGAGATAATGAACAATTGACATGGAACATCGAATCCTGACTAATCTATCAAAACATCTCTTGTTTTGGAAGAGTCAGAAAGTAAAGCATCATGTAAACTATTATGTGTTGACGAATGGAAACTTATTACAAAATACCGTTACAGATTGAAAATCTTTTTGCAGAGGAACCTTCTCATTTTGAAACATGCACAGAGAAGGAATCGATTGATCAGAATCTGGAACTGATTTTCACAACATATCCCGGCGAACATAAATTCGACAGGGCTTTTGGATGTAAAATATGGCTCTTGGATTTTGACAGGATGGTTTCTCTAAAAAAGTGGGAGGAAACTTTTTATGAGTATCTTACTGATGCCATAGCGAAGTATGAACCCCGACTGAGTCAAGTAGAAATTAACACGGATATTTCAGATGTTAATTTTCACAATATGCCATTCGATACAATTTCCATCAAAAAACGTGTAATAGTTTCTGTGACAGCTGTCATCAATCGAAATCAGGAGCGTTGCCGTTTTAAATTTAAACTTTTGCTGGGTCCGCTGACCAATGAATAAAAACGATTTATAATACATATATATGGAAGAGTTACTAGGAAAATTTGTGATGTCATACTTGCTGATGCCATTAATAGCAGTATTGTTAGGAAGCGTCATGTTTTTCATTGCCAAAAAGAACCAACTGCTGCGTAATAGAAAACTGATAGGATATTGCATAATAATGGTAATCCTGTTAGTTGCACCGGCAACAGCAGCTTTGGTTAAATACAGTTTCATGCCATATTTTTACATGCTTTCATTACTGTTTTATTTTCTTTTGGGAACTATACATCTCAAAACGATGATGCATTTTATTCCGGAATCACAAAAATGGCTTGAAGGAGGAGAAGACAATTCATATACTTATGAATTGACACTCACTCTGCTGCTGATGATAATAGGAATGGTATTGTATTCGTTTGTTTTTGACCTGTGTAATGATTTGCAGTATGGGTTATGGGCATCTACAGCCATGCTGCCATTTCTTTTTGTCTCTGTCTTTCGCAGAACATACTACAGTTTTTTGGATATTCCATTGGAAATCTACAAGGTTTGGAATTATTCAGAAGATAGGACGCTTCATGGATACAACAAGATAAATGAATCTGATCTTATGGTAGTTGAAGTAGAGCTTACCAGAAACCCAGAAACTGATTCGGAAACAGTCCGCATTTCTGCGCAAGCTGTGGAAACCATGATTTTCGGAGAGTGGTTCCAGATTTTTGTGCAGGATTATAATAAAAAATTTCCGGCCAAGCACATAGCCTGTAATGACGACCAAACTACTTACGGATGGATATTCTATGTAAAACCTTCTTTTTTCCATTCACGGAGGTATATCGACCCGGATGAATCGTTTGGAGAAAATAGAATAGCTAGTGGCAGTTTGATTGTTGCAAAAAGAGTTAGACAAGAGCTTGTAAACAAATAAAATGTATACCTATGAACAGAAGCGAAAACGATATTTTTGAAAGAATCAATTGGGAAAATGGCATGGATATTGATGCGAATGACTTGATCATGACCGAAAACTTTTTCCTGAATAGCATGTATAAGATGAAGCAAACCTCACTGCCTGCATTCGGCTACGGATTGTTACCGGATAAAAACCTTGATACACAGGATCAGGGGACAGACATGGAGGTTTATCATACAGTTACAGATAAGGTGGAAATCCGTGTAAACCGATGTCTAGGTGTAACCCGCAGCGGGTTTATCGTTGATTACAAAGCAGGTGTTGAGGACAACATGAGCCTTAAAATCACAATACCAGCAGAAACAATCAGGAGAGAGATAACGGGAAAAGCAAATCGCTGGAACATTCTCCTTACTGTTTCTCCTTACGAAAGAGTGCTGAGCGGAACACCTGACAATGCTACACTTCCGCCGAGATTCCCTTATGTTAAACCATCCTATACATTATCTTTATCACCAATTGAAAGAACCATTATATCCGCAAATGTATTGATACTAGGACGTTTACGTATGGAAGGTGAACGTTTCCTGCTGGATTATACTTATATTCCACCATGTACAAGTCTGACAGCTCACGCGGAATTGATAAGATACTACCGTTATTTCGGACAAATGTTCAATTCCATTGAAAAATCATCCAAAGATATTGTAGCCAAAGTCATTAACAGATCGGATTCATCGCCTATCGCTATCAATACATCCTGCATATGTAAAAGCATTCTACACTATACAGCCATGTGCTTCTTCGAATATCGCAACTTGGGTATGTTCTGGCATCCAGCAAAAATGATTGACTGTTATTCATCATTGGCTCATATTTGCTTTAATTCCTTGAATTTTCTGGAAAAGACAGAAAAAGAGGACTTGATGCAATATTTTTACGAATGGAGTGATATCAGTCCGGTCGCATTTGAGAGCTTGATGAATGAAGCCATTGATATCGAATACGAACATACAGACTTGCAATCAGCATTCTTTATCATCGAAAAATTTCTGAAAGCCTTGTCTGAATTATGGCAAATGCTGGTTTCTCTTGACTACATTGGAAGACATAAAGACAATATTGTCATAGGTGAAAGAAAATATTCTGATAACAGAGGAAAATCAACGGAATGGACTCCGTTTGATCGCATGTAAAATTTAAATCGCAATTATGAAACCGATAAACAATAGAGCTGTCAAAAAAGCATACCTGAAATTTTCCGGTTATCTGATGATATGTGTAGGTATTGCCGTGTTTACATTCTATTCATTCATGAAGACTTCATCTGTTGAAGTAAAAGCCATCGTCAATAAAACCGCTGAATATGATAGAATATACACGGATGAATTGAATCTTGTTGTTGCATTTGACTCTATCTATCAATACATGAATTTGATGAATAGTTCTCCAAGAATCAATGATATTCTTCTGCAGGACATGGTCAGTTCCAGAAAAATGCAGCTCCAAAGGCATATGGGCAAGTTTGATGCGCAGGACTATATTCTACATCAAAGATTGCTTAATGCTGTCAATGACTTTCTTGCCGTGAAAGATTCGATACGCTTGGCAGAGAAAGAAGAAAACGTGGTACGTGAAGACTTGATGCGTTCAGTAAAAGAATATAAGGATGTTTCACGAAAACTAAAAGTAGGAGGTCTTGTTTATGAAAGAAAATAACCGACAGAATCGTTGCTCCCGTAGAATGAATATCAGCTATCGGGAGAGAGTGATGTCTTTTCTTTACGTCTGTTTATTATTACTTACAACTGCCGGATGTTGCTGCTTTCTGATGTATATTGCCGGTACTGATTTCAGCGCGTCCAAGCAGAAAGGGGTCATAATGAACAAAATGGAAAAGATTTATTCATTTAGAAACATCCAGAAAGAATATGTGTCCATTATAGATACATTGTATTTCAAAATCAATGCTTTGCAACCTGGAATTCATGCCCAATATGAGGAGGATGATATAAAATATTTGTTGAATGATCTCAAGAATGTCTATCAAAGCAACGGATGGGACAATAGATACAAAGTGTTTCTCCAAATTGCTGACTTTTATCAAATGTGGATGACAGATAAAAAAGAATTATGGGGAAGACAACAGAACATCATTAATTTCAGAAAAAATCTGGAGGAATGTGAAATTGGGCTTGAAAGCAAAAAGCAGGACTGGCGTTCCAATCTAAAAAAATGAAGCTATGGGAAAATTGAATAACAAGAAAGCATTTATTATTTTTGGTGCAGCGGCTGTATGCATATCACTTGCGTACTGGTTAAGTCTACTTGCACAGGGAAAAACGGTACAAGCTTTTGTTACTCCGATGGATGCTGAAGTCGGGCAAGCCATTTCGTTTGGCGACAGTACATCCAGGGCACATTCCTGGTTATGGGAATTCGGCAATGGCGAAACATCAGAAGCAAGAACAGGGAACTACTCCTACAGTAAGGAAGGGAAATATCAAATCAGATTGACCGTAGATGGTCAATTCGAGGAAAAATTTCTGGTTAATGTACGCCCTAAAGTAGACAAGGACCCGTATGGTGAATTGATAAAGATTGATGCGCCAGGATTTGCACTACAAAACGAAATTATATCAGTACGAGGTCTGGGGAATGCCAAAGAATGGCGATGGGAGTTTGGAGAAACAGGCATGATTGATTCACGTGAAAAGAATACCTTATATTCTTATTCCGAAGCGGGAACATATGAAATCCTTTTATCTACAGAAACTACACAATATCCTGTAAGACATACAATCCGAATCGAACCCAATTTTCAGAGAAATGATTCTGCAGATGTACAGACATTGATCGGTAATGACATCAGGGAAAGGCTTCAAGCTATTGTTGACGGCAAACCTTTCAACCAAAACTACAACTACATTCTTTCATCTTATCTCTGCAATAATCCGGATGTCGTTGTTACCGTAAACGGTGAAAAACACAACGATTTTTATTCCTATTGTCAAGGACTGAAAATAATAGGTCGCAAAAGGCTTGTAATAGAAAATGTCGTTGTTGATGTCAAAGATGACGAATCCGATGAGTGTGTTAAGCAATTGCTTGTCACCCAATATGACAAGCCGTTAACTAAATGACTGAATAAATATGGAAAGAACTACAAGCACTTGGGGAGTATATATACTGGCACTATCTTTTTCATTGGCTTTTACTGCCTGTGGACCGGTGAACCGATTTACCAGAGTCAAACGCATCCCAAGAGAATATGCAATGAATTATTGCGGTACAGATATCAAAGCATCCCGATCTATATGGTCAGGCAAAGCTCCATGGGTTGTGTTTTCTGATCAATTGGATAATTTCAGCTACAGAAAACCCACTGGCAAGAATGTATATAAAGAACTGAAATTTATGGAGCCCTATCTGGTCATAAAGGAAAAAGGTGACTGGCTGAAGGTTGTCAAATATTGTCCGGACATTATAAAGGACGGAAAGCTGGTAAATCGTAAACAAGCGCAATATTATGGCTGGATTAACAAATCTGACCTGCTGCTGACACAGTCTTCTATTACGGACTTGGCTACTGGTCTTAAAAATAAAATGGTTACAGTACTGGCTGATTCTACTGTTATAGCTGTGCCGGATAAATATTTCAAGAATGATTCCATACGGGTGTTCCAAGATACGGATTTTATGCAGGACTATAAAAAAGTAGCAATGCATACTATCGTCTATCCGCTAAAGGAATCTGACAACGGAGACAAAACTTTAATCGCCATAAAAAGTTATATTTCCCCAGACAGTGTCGCAACTGAAACCTTGGGTTGGATAGACAACGCATTGATAAGAAATATAGGACAACAATTACATGTGGATATAAACACCTTACCCTCTGACAGGATTCTCTTCAAGGACAGATATGAAATGGATACTGTGACTTATGGAAAAGAAAGCCTACAAGAATCGGAAGTACTGGAGCATAATGAAAAAGCTCTACTCTATAGCCCCATTGTATCTTTTAAACGCTCTAACTCTTTCACCAGTTTTAGAACTGGAGCCTTTTTCCCTTTAACAGATTACCGTAATAGCTATATATTGAATGTTGACGGAAATCCTATAACCTATAAACAGTTTAAGGGTATCGAAAAACAATTGAAACAAATCAACATCCTTTTCGTTATGGAAGATGACAACGAGGTTGCCAGACAATATCCTGGAATTATCAATGTTATACAAGGGTTACAATCAAGATTCTCTCACCCACAGAGTGAATTCACATATAAATTTGGAGCGGTTCTTCCCACCAAAGGGCATGTCGGGAACCATGTTGAAACCATAGCGTTGACATCCGACTACATGGAACTTCTAAATGCCCTTTCCGATAGGGTTGACACTGCAAATAAATTAAGTAGAAACAGCACAAATCATAACTGGAAGTCTCTACGTAAAGCTATCAATATGCTTGAGAATCATAAAAAAGAAACAAATGTTATAATTCTGATAGGAGAGACCGGAAGTGGAAGTGAATGGGCTGAAACAGCTTTAGTCAATAAACTGGCTGATTATAATTGCCGTCTGTTAGGCTTCCAGCTGCATAGTGGACGACCTGATAAATATACAAATTTTGTTCTTCAAGTCGAAAACATGATTGACAGTTACGCCAAACAAATCGCTGTGTCAAAACGTGAAAAGATTGTGTATGCAGATCAGCTAAGGACTATGAACGAGTACAATGAAGTAAAAAGAAATATATATTGTCTGGACTTCCCCAACAGAAGTATGACACAAGGTTGGGTGGTTTTCCCATCTAAAGATGAAAGTATGCCATTCGAAGGACTTACTTCTTCTGTAGATAGCCTTATAAAACAGGTTGAGAACGATAACAGATTGGTTGCTTCAAGTTTGCGCAAGGCGTTTACTGAAACAGGAAATTTCAGAAACAGGATTGACTCTACATTTATTCAATTTCATAGGATGAATAAACCTTCTACAGAATTGATTACACATTCTTTGAAATCTGTTTCTCCTCTATATTTTATACCAGCTCAAACCGTTCAGATACCAGATTCTTTATCTTCTTCCGTAGATTATAAATTACTTTTGTCAGATGCTGAATTTAAAAAACTCAAAAATTTTATTTCCCAGCTGGCTGGCTTTTATGTTGACTATAAATATGACAAAAATCAACAGAAAGGTCATAAAAATCAGATTTGCGGTTGCCCTGATGATGTTTGGCTGCTGAAAAATGTAACTACTACAGAGAGAATGGATTCTAGTCTTAATAATGAATATGCTTCTACTCGATCTGTACGACGTAAATTACGCAAGCTATATTATAAAAATATCAATACAGGGAAAGTACATCGGCTAAAGAGAAGAGAAATGAAGCAACTATCTTTGGCTGATGCTCATCACTTGATAATAACTTGTCCAACAGATAATCAATTTCTAAAATCTTATAAGATTGCTGAATTAAAAAGAAGGAAGGAACTGTCTGATGAAACATTAGACATGCTGATTGATTATTTTAAGGAAAAGAAGAAAAAGCTGGAACAAGCAGCCGGTAATACTTTCAAGTCAAACGGGCAGACTTATTATTGGATAAGTCGGGATATGCTTCCTTAAATTTTTAAACAAATCATATTATGACAGAAACTTATATTGAATTAGAAGGTCTTTTGTCTTCTTCTATTTTGAATAAAGAGGAAAGAGAAAGAATTTCCGCACTGATAGCTGATAAATTAGATCAAGAACAACGGATGTTAAATGAAATGTGCACGGAAATAGCATCTTTTATCGAGCTTAGTAAAAACGGCTTTTTCAAAACAAACAAGATGCTGTTGTTTAAAGAATTCTTGTCTTCAAAGTTCTCGTCTGCATACAAAAAGATATATGTCCAAAATTTGGATAATATTTATAACCTGTTTAGATTAGGTCTTGGAGAACATATGAAAGCCCAAAGAATGAAAACTGATATAAGTATTCAATTCTTTTCGGATGAAACGGTTATGAATATAGCAAAGATATATTTAAATTCAATAGTGCAAAAAGTTGAATATGATTCCAAGTCCATGGAAATGACAGTCACTCTAATTATTATGGACAGAAATCTAATAACTTGGCAAGGCTGTGATTTGCTGAATTTAAATCGTGAAATAAAACTGTGCGGAAAAATTATTGAAGAAAAAAAATTGCTGTATGTATCAATAAATGAGCCTAAGCATATTTTTGAGAGTATTTATATTCCGTTAGTAATGAAAGATGATACGGTACCAATATCTTTCATTTTAAGGGATTCTTTGGAAGCAGCATTGCGCTTCTAACCAACCTGAATACCTCTTCCAACTTAAAGCAGGTGTCATATCCTATTTCTGAGGATTGATGACACCTGTTTTAGTTACTCATAAAACGTTTTTCCCTTCCATCAAAGGTAATCCCTCCCTCGTTTGCCAGCCGCATTTGTACTTTTTTTCGGGAGATTTTTCTCTTATGGCTTCGCCATGAAAATTCTTCCGAAAAAGAATGCGGCGTCAAACGTCTGGAGGGATTGTTGTCTGATTACAGGGATAAACTGCGACCGACGTGACGCATAGCCGTTTCAGTACAGGCGGCTGTCCTTATATTTCCCGATACCTCAAAAGAACCGTGAAAGCATCCGTTCCCCACCAGTAAGCTGTGCCTATTTCATCCTATCCCGAGATAAGACAGGGATTTCAGCTCCCTCTGTTCTGCATAGTTCCGCTGCTTCATGTGTTCTGCACATCCTGCTGTCTGCGTCTTTGCCTTCTCTATTTCCCCTTCACCTCTCTCACACATTATACTTCCAATTCCTCTTTTCCTTCGTGCCAGACCATCTATAGGTTGCCATTTGATGCCATCTGACGACATCTGATGCCAGCTTTTTGAAAATCAGCTGATTGTAAACAGAAAGCCCTTACATTTGGACTGTGAAACCAATCAAACAGTCACTCAAAACAGAAAATTATGGCACAGAACAACCGTCCAGACAAAGGGAAGCAAAGCCGGAACAAGAAACCGGAAAAGCCTTATGTGGAACAGATTGACGAGCTGCTGCTGGTCCACAACAAGAACGACCCGAAAGAGGGAATCGGTGTGGTCAGCCAGGCGGACGAGAAAGGCAACTATCGGACAGTTCCACCGGAGGAAAAGAACGAAAACTCGTTTCTGAAGTTCGACAAGAATTCGAGCATCCTCGAAAACTTCATCAAAAACTTCTGGAGCCAGCTGAAGGAACCTACCCATTTCCGGCTGATCCGCATGACTTTCCATGACTACAAGCAGAACAGGCAGGCTCTCAAGGACCTGGCTTCGGGAAAAGAAACCGATGCGGTGAAAGAGTTCCTGAAACGGTACGAAATCGTGCCGAAGAACAACCAACAAAGCAATGTCCAAACCAAAGAGGAGGAAAAAGCAATGGCAAAAAAACAAGAACAGGCACCTCAGGTGCAACCGGAACAGGTGACACAGGTGGAAGCGGCTGCGCAGGGACGAGAACAGCAGGTTCCCCAGCAGCAGACTCCAACCTACCGGTACAACGAGAACATGATCAACTGGGAAGAACTGGGCAAGTTCGGAGTATCCAAGGAAATGCTGGAGCAGTCCGGACAGCTGGACAGTATGCTGAAAGGCTACAAGACCAACAAGACCATCCCGCTGACGCTCAACATTCCCGGCGTACTGACCGCCAAACTGGATGCAAGGCTGTCGTTCATGTCCAACGGCGGACAGGTGATGCTGGGCATCCACGGAGTAAGAAAGGAGCCGGAACTGGACCGTCCGTACTTCGGGCACATCTTTACCGAAGAGGACAAGAAGAACCTGCGCGAAAGCGGAAACATGGGTCGGGTGGCAGATCTGAACCTGCGCGGCAACTCGACCGAGCCGTGCCTCATTTCCATCGACAAGAACACCAACGAACTGGTGGCCGTCCGACAGGAACATGTCTACATCCCGAATGAAATCAAGGGAGTGACCCTGACTCCGGATGAAATCCAGAAGCTGAAAAACGGCGAACAGATTTTCGTGGATGGCATGAAGTCCAACCAGGGAAAGGAATTCAACGCCCATCTGCAGTACAGCGCGGAAAGAAGGGGTATCGAGTTCATCTTTTCCAAGGACCAGGCCTTCAACCAGCAGACGCTGGGCGGCGTGCCGCTTTCCCCCATGCAGCTCAAGGCGCTGAACGAAGGGCATACCATCCTGGTGGAGGACATGAAACGAAAAAACGGAGAACAGTTCTCTTCCTTTGTCACTATGGACAAGGTAACGGGCGGCCTGCAATACACCCGCCACAACCCGGAAACGGGCGAGATCTACATCCCGAAGGAAATCTGCTCGGTCCAGCTGACACCGGAAGACAAGGAGGCGCTCCGCAAGGGACAGCCTGTTTTCCTGGAAAACATGATCAACCGCAAAGGGGAAGAATTCTCCTCCTTCGTCAGGCTGGACATGGCCAGCGGAAGACCGCAGTACTCGCGGACACCGGACGGCTTCAACGAACGACAGGCTCCGGCCATTCCGGCTGAAGTGTACGGACACCTGCTTTCGGCACAGGAAAGGGCCAACCTGCAGGACGGAAAAGCCATTCTGGTCACCGGCATGAAAGGTCCGAACGGCAAGCCATTCGATTCCTACCTGAAAGTGAACGCCAATACCGGCCAGCTCCAGTATTTCCAGGAGAATCCCGATATCCGGAGAAACACGGTCCGCCAAGCCGCACAGACGGACAACGGCCAGCAGCAGGAGCAGAAAAGAAATGCCCGCCAAGCTGTCTGAGATTGTCCCTGAATGTACAAAGAAATCTTACTTACCTCAACCGATATGTATATGAATCCGAACAAACCCATCATTTTCAAGGCCGAACAGCTTGACTGGGAAAAGCTGGAAGCTGTCGGCATCCGCCGGAAGGAACTCGAAAAGGACGGCAACCTGGACCTGCTTCTCCAAGGGGCAGAGACCGGAGTGACCACGCTGAACCTGAAGACCCCGGTCTTCTCACTCACCATGGATGCCACCCTCAAGCTGGAGGTGGAACCGGACGGCCGACCGGTCATCGGCATCAACGGCATCCGACCGACGGAAGAATAACCTTTATTACAATGTATCACCGGCTGTCCATACGCTAAAAAGCCGTATGGACAGCTATAAAACTCAACAGATCATGATTGCCATATTGACAGACAAACCCAACGTAGGAAAAGTAATAGGAAAAGTGGTAGGTGCCACCCGAACAAGAAACGGATACCTGGAAGGAAACGGATATCTCGTCACCTGGACATTCGGTAACATGCTTTCGCTGGCCATGCCCAAGGATTACGGAGTCCGGAAGCTGAGCCGCGAGGACTTTCCCTTCATCCCTTCGGACTTCCAGCTGACGGTACAGCATGTCCGCACGGAAAACGGATGGATTCCGGACATCCAGGCGGTCCTGCAGCTGAAGGTCGTGGAAAAGGTGCTCCGCTGCTGCGACACCATCATTGCGGCCACGGATGCCAGCCGTGAGGGGGAAATGACCTTCCGCTATGTGTACGCCTACTTGAAATGCACGCAGCCCTGCCTGCGCCTGTGGACAGCCTCCCTGACGGATGAAGCCATCCGCAAGGGAATGGAAAACCTGAAACCGGACAACTACTACGACAGTCTCTTCGCTTCAGCGGATTGCCGGAACAAGGCGGACTGGATCCTGGGCATCAATGCCAGCTATGCCATGTGCATGGCCACGGGGCTGGGCAACAATTCCCTGGGCAGGGTGCAGACACCCATCCTGGCAGCCATCGCAAGACGCTACCGCGAGAAGGAAAACCATATCCCGACGGATTCGTGGCCGATCTACATCAGCCTGCACACGGACGGACAGATTTTCAAGCTGAAACGCAGGGATACGCTCACCGACCCGGAATCGGCCGAACTGTTCTACCAGGACTGCAAGCTGGCTTCCAAGGCACAGATTACGGAAGTGAGCCGCAGCGTGCAGGAAATCCAGCCGCCCGCCCTGTTCAACCTGACACAGCTGCAGAAAGAAGCAAGCCGGTACCTGGGGCTTACCCTGTCGGAAGTGTACGACATCGCGCAGACGCTCTATGAAAAAAAGCTGATTTCCTATCCGCGCACGTCCAGCAGATACCTCACGGAGGATGTGTACCGCACGCTTCCTGCCATCCTCCGGAGACTGGTTTCGTGGAACCTGTTCGAACTGGAAACCGACCTGTCGGAAGGGATGCTTTCCGGTCTGTCACGAAGCGTGGTCGATGAGAAGCAGGTCCACATCCATCCGGCCATCACCGTTACCGGCATCCGTCCGGAAGGTCTCACTCCCAAGGAACAGGAGGTGTACCGGCTGATTGCAGGCCGAATGCTGGAGGCTTTCCTGCCTTCCTGCCGGACAGAGACAACCTTTGTCAAGGCAGTATGTGCCGCACAGGTCTTCCAGACCACCGGTGTCCGTATCCTGGAAGAAGGCTGGCATGCCCTATTCCAGCGCCCCGGTGTCCTGCCCGTACCGGAAACCCCCGATGGACTGCCGATGCTGGAAGAAGGTGAGACACCGGATGTCTGCAGCTGCAACCTGATCCGGAAAAGAGACCTTCCGGTCCATCCGTTCACCGATGCCGAACTGGTGGAGTACATGGAAAACAAGGGACTGGGCACGGTGGCATCCCGTACTTCCATCATCCGGACCTTGCTGAACCGCAACTACATCCGCTATGCGGGGAAATACATTGTACCGACCCCAAAGGGCATGTTCACCTACGAGACCATCCGCGGCAAAAAGATTGCGGATACGGAACTGACAAGGGACTGGGAAGCCCTGCTGGCAGGAGTGGAAACGGGGCAGGAGGAAAAATCCGGCTTCCTGGAACGGGTAAGAAGCCTGGCCACCCTGCTGGTGGACGACATCTTCCAAACCTATGCGCCTTCCGGAGAATAAAGTTCCGAAAAGGAACGGGAATGCAGGCCTGAAAGGGTCTGCATTTTTTTGTGTCTGAAAGCAGCACTGTTTTTCCGCTTTTAGGCGGCAAAGGTATTGGATTGCCGGATCTTTTGCTGCAAGGCGGCCCTGCGGGCTGGCCGGACGGAAAAAATCATCCTCGCTCTGCTCCGGTATTTTTTCCGTCCGGGCCTTGCGCAAAACGGCAATCCAAAAGGCAGGGGCCTATAAAATCGGGAAAACACATCCCGATGGGATTATTCATTTTAAAAGAAAAACGATGAAAGTAGCACGTATTGAAAAGACAGGCAAACAGGCCGTGACGCTGTTCCTGATAACCGGGATCTGCCTGCTGGCCAACAAGGGGATTGTCCCTATCGGACTGATCGCCCTGCTGTTGCTGACGGGAGGTCTCATGGACCTGCTGTTCAGCCTCCTGTTCCTGATGGTTAAATTCATGGCAGTCCTGGCTGTGCTCGGGCTGCTTTTTCATTAACATTCAATCTATGCAAGTATGGAAACGATCCGATTTACCCCACAGGCTCCGGCCACTCCGGCTCTCTGGCCCCAAAATGACAGTAGCAGACCGGTCAAAAGACGTATTCCACGTTCAGTGGATGAACCCAAAAGCATCGGCTATTACCTGGAAGGACTGCGCGGCATCGCCAGCCGTCCGGACCGGGAAGCCGTTCTGAGAGAGTTCTTCAAGGAAACCTATGTATAATTTCTAAACAATTTCACAGTATGTTTTTTCAAACGATTTACCAGATGATGACTCCGGGTACAGACCTGAGCATCCACATCCGCAAAGTGGAGGATAAACTGAGTGTGGCAGTCATGCCGAGACGGAACAGCCTGAAAGAAGAGGTCCAGCAGAAAATGGTACCGCTGGTGCTGAGCGGGAATCCGTACGAGCTGGACAGCGCTTTCCTGCAGGCCATCATGCAGCCCTTGCAGAAGGTGCAGGGGCTGCTGGTCAATGCAGAAAATTTTGAGAAGCAAGCAACCCAGGCTGCGGCAAGCGGTAAAAACGGTAAGGGCAGTGCGCCTGCGGAAAGCAAGGAAGCCCGTGAAAAGCGGGAGAAGATGGAGAAGCTGCTGACCAAGGCGGACGATGCCTTCAAGAACGCCAGATACCAGGAAACGCTTACCTGGCTCCGGCAGGCCCGGGCACTGGCTCCCGGTGAGAAGCAGGGCGAAATCGACAGCCGGATGAAAGAAGTACAGAAAAAGGCGGATGAAGGCAGCCTGTTTGCGGGAATGTCACCGGAAGCGCAACCGACGGCAACCCGGACTAGCCAGCCGGAAAATGGAATACAACCAGCTGCTCCACAATCTGTTCCACAGTCGGCTCCCCAACAGGCTGTTTCCTCTACAGTCTATAACCAGCCGGAACCATCCCAGCCGGCTGTACGGACAACAGACAGAAGCGGTTTCAGACAACCGACGGTTCAGCCCGCAATCTTTCCTCCCCAACAGCATCATCCGGCAGCGGGACAGCATGGCGTGAACCGGCAGCCGGGCATGACCGGCCAGCCCCGTACAAACGGTCTGCAACCGGTTACGCCTGAAACGGGTTTCGCCGGAGAGAATTACCCGTATCCCAACGGGCAGCAGTCTTTTGACAGTTTCGGTTTTGACCCCGAAGAGGAGGATGACCGGGAACTGGTCAGGGAAGACCCCTATGCGGAATACCTGGATTTTCCGGAGGAATACAGGATGAGAGACCAGGCGCAGCAGGCTGAAATGGTGTATTGCTGAACAAATGTCTAACATAAAACGATAAAGGATATGGCACTTGAAATTAAAGGAATGAACAGAGTGTTCAAGATGAAAAAGAACGGCAACGAACTGCTGCTGGATGACCCGGACAGCAACCTGTCACCGGCGGAAGTGATGGATTTCTATTCCATGAACTATCCGGAACTGACCACCGCATCGGTACACGGACCGGAAATTGAGGACGACCGGGCAGTCTATGAGTTCAAGACCACCATCGGAGTAAAGGGATAAGCCATGAAAACGAAACCATCCAAAAACAGACGACCATGTACACCACTTACAGCGCAGGCCATGCAGAATCTCGCTTCCCTTATCCTGTCGGAACTGGGAAAGGCGGACATAAGCCGGGGCATCAGACAGTCCGGACGCAGAAAGCTCCCGCCCGCCGGAAGCCTTACGGTTTTCTGAACAGGACCCTGCAGCCCATCGCTCCGGACCTGTATACGGAAACCTACCGCGGAAGAGTGAACCTGACCACGGAAGAGAGCTTTGACTATCTCTACCGTTCGGCATTGAACTATGTGCAGCTCCTGAAAATGGAGCTGCCATACACTCCGCCGTCGAAAGCTTCCCCGAGGGAAAAGATCTGCCGGCTGTACCAGGTGCTGGATGCTTCCCTGACCGACCATGTCAATCTGGAGGTACGGAAGGGACAGCTTCAGTTCTGCATCTACCGGTACCATTCCTGGCCGGACTATACCTTGTTCTGGCTGCCGGTGAACTTTACGGAAAAGCTGCACGGGACATTGAAAAGGATTGTGCTGGAATTCATCAGACGCTTCATCCGTCACCACCGGATGCAGGACATTACGGATACACCCTATTTTGAAATGGCCGAATGTGGTCTGGACTGCTATCTGGAAGAGATAATGGACCGGGACGAGCTGAAACGGCAGCGGGAAAAGAACCGGATTTTCCGTTCCTACAGCGAAGGGAAGATCAGCCGGTGCCTGAAGCGGATGCGGTCCCGTGCTTTCTGCCGCAAACTCGAAGAACAGGTACGGCAGTATGTCCCGGCTACAAAAGCAGAAAGCGGGTTACTGGAACTGGTCCGGGAGGGCCTGCCTTTCATCGCTACTTCCAGTCCGTGCATCATGGATTATGAATACGACTGGCACAGCGAGGAAGAGCCGGACTTCATGCCGATTCCGATGGGATACCAGATTCTGCTGACCTATTCCAATGAGGACGAACTGACGGATGAGCTGGAAAGCTATTTCACCTCGGACAGCCAGGAGACCTACTGCCTCACTCCGGTATCCAGTATGCTGATTACACCCCAAACTGAAAAGCCGCTTCCACCGGACGATTTTCCGGAACGCTTCGCAAAGTGGCTCTCCCGTTTCATGGATTATATTGCCAACCGACTAAATGACTGAATCATGAATGAACTGACTCAAAAGATACAACGCATCCTCACACCGAAAGCGGCTCTCATTGCCTATCGGTGTGACGAATGTAGAACAAACAGTACGGAATATTTCCTGGAACTCCGTCCCATCCACAAAAACGGACAGATGGGAGCCGGGATGCCGGTGACCTATGAGTTCATGAACGCCCTGATGGAATCCTATACGGAAGAAATGAGCGGAATACCGGCAGGCGTCCTTCCCGAGAACCTGCTGGCCTGCAATCCGAGAAAAGGACAGGAGGAATACATCTGGTACAACCCGCCGGGCAAAAGACAGATGTTCTTCCACAAGCAGCTGAACATCCCGGACGGTGTGTTCCATGTGCCGGGCATCATCTACCACATCCGCAGCGAGCGGATGGACGTCTATGCCTTCAAGGGAAAGAAGCCGACCGGAAAGACACCTCTGTACCTGGCCCCTTTCTTCAATGTGACGGGTTCCAGCGTATGTCTGGGTTCCTGTTCGTTGGAAAAGCCGCAGAACCCGTCCTTTCTTTCCCTGATGGAATATTGGGAGAAGCGATTCTGGCTAACGGAATTCGTCCATCTGGGCGGCAGACAAAATCCTACCGTGTCGAATCTGGTCACGGTGACAGAAAATGCGAGAAACCAACCTTTTGACATGAACGAACTGAGACCGTTCAACAAACAGCTAAAAGATATCCTGCCATGAAAAAAGTACATTTTGCAGAAAACTACCTGCTGAATCCCCACCATCCGGTCACCGTCTTCGTCATCGGAGCGGGAGGGACCGGCTCGCAGGTCATCACCAACCTGGCACGCATGAGCATGGCGCTCCGGGCATTGGGGCATCCGGGACTGCATGTGACTGTATTCGATCCGGATACAGTGAGTACAGCCAACATCGGGCGCCAGCTTTTCAGCGAGACGGAACTGGGACTGAACAAGGCAACGGCCCTGGTCACCCGCATCAACCATTTCTTCGGCTATAGCTGGTCGGCAGAAGCAAAACGCTATCCGGATGTCCGGCAGAAGGAGGAAATGGAAACGGCCAACCTGTTCATCACCTGCACTGACAATGTACGCTCCCGGCTGGCTCTGTGGAAGTTCCTGAAAGGCCTCAGCGGAAAGGGACCTGTCGATCACCGGACTCCCCTGTACTGGATGGACTTCGGAAACAGCCAGACAAAGGGACAGGTGCTTGTAGGCACACTGCGGGATAAGATTGTCCAGCCTTCTTCCCAGGAATACATACCCGTTCCCAGGATGAATGTCATTACGGAAGAGGTGGACTATTCACAGGTACGTGAGGTGGATTCCGGTCCCAGCTGTTCCCTGGCGGAAGCACTCGGCAAGCAGGACCTGTTCATCAATTCTACACTGGCACACATCGGCTGCAATCTGTTATGGAAGATGTTCAAGGAAGGGAAAACTGCCTATCGGGGTGCCTATGTGAATCTGGACACGATGAAGACAACAGGGATTCCGGTATGAAGCCCCAGACCGGACTGGCTTTCCATTGAATTAGTTGAATGGTCAGTCATCCTGGTCCGGGGCAACTGTCTGAAACTTTCGGATGCTTCAGTTATGTCCTCTTGCCGCGAAGGAGCAGGAATTCCTGTATTTCAGAGGCCAGATAGAAGGATTTTCCGTTCTTCTCCACGGAATAATATTTGATCTTGCCCTCCTTCCGGTAACGGGCCAGTGTACGCTGCGACACACCCAGCAGTTCAGCCAGATCCACGTTGTCCAGCAGTCTGTCACCGTTCATGCATTCCTTCAGACGGTTCATCTGATCCAGTTTTTTCTCAATACGGGCAAAACCTTCCACCATTGTCCCGATCAGTCTTTCGAGTATCTCATTATCAATGTATGACATAATCCATGCGTTTAAAAGTGAATAAATCGATACCCTCGTTGTGCGCACTTGAAGAGTATATACCCTTATATGTGAAAATCTCGTGCCAATACGGACGATATTATCCGCTTTTAAAACCATATTGCTGAAAATCAATAAAATACAATCTAGAACAGGAATCCGGGTGTAAAGGAAAAGTGTAAACCTTGTAAACACTTTCTGTAAATCGGTTTACAGCCTTCCTGACATCTGAAGACACCTGATGCCATCTGATGACGCAGGTTTGCATCAGCTGCAATGAATTGTTACATTTGTATCAAACCCCAAAAATCGATTTATATGGAAATCATAGGTATGGAAGCAAATGCTTACGAGAAGAGTATCCGGGAATTGAATCAATTTCTGGACAGGATTGACCGTCTGCTGGAAAGTACGTCCCCAAAAACCATCGGCGAATGGATTGACAACCAAGAGGCATGTCTGATATTGAACGTATCTCTCCGGACACTGCAAAATCTGAGAGACACCGGACAAATCGCATATACCCAGCTGGAACGGAAAGTCTATTACAAGCGAGAAGATATCCAAAAGTATATAAATAAACACAGCGTAAAAAGATGAGCAAGTTAATTACCGGAGACAATGAACGCATCGTTCAGTTCTACCAAAGGCTAAAGGAAACTTTAATTGCACTGGAATCAGCCCTTAAAGAGAAACGCCCCCTGTTGAACGGACAACGGTATATGACTGATGCAGAATTAAGCCAATATCTGAAACTGTCAAGAAGAACCTTACAGGAGTACAGGAACAATGGACTTGTGCCTTACTATCAGATAGGAGGCAAGATTCTGTACCGGGAATCCGATATAGAGGAGCTTCTGGAAAGAAACAGACAAGAAGCTTTTAAATAGAAAATCCGTTGCAATACGAAGTGAAAGAAAGATTCAAGGATACGATTTTTCCGGTTCATCATGGTTGAAGTTCCAAAGAAAAATCGTATCTTTGGCATATAAAAACAAGAGTTCTATTTGTGTAAAACATAGAAGCCAATTTCAGACGAAATAGGTGGACTAAGATTAGGACTATTTGATAAATGATTGATTATTAGCTGGATAAAACTTATAGTTCGAGCCCCAAGCGGATCACCAGAAAATCAGAGAGTTACACAAAAGGCAAACTTTTTTTGTTTGATAATTGATTGATAACCAGTAGTTAGTTTCGCTTAA
>OLGO01000353.1_pt1 | contig 47532 bp, 50 predicted proteins | sample 1605861 | NCBI WGS metagenome assembly OLGO01 (sample SAMN03283253) | human gut metagenome | biome: human-associated habitat; material: feces | host: Homo sapiens | place: USA | collected 2013
TCGTTTCTTAAAAAAGTAGCTTTTCGAGTGGGTCTACACCCACTCGAAAACCGAAAAAGCTTGAAAACGAGTGGGCCTGCACCCACTCAAAATTACTAAAAATACACAAACGAGTGGGCCCTCATCCACTCACTCCGGCAAAACTTCCTCAAACGAGTGGGTCTACACACCTATACGGACACACACCCACACACCACACACCCACACGCCCCACACACCCACACGCCCACACGCCCACACACCAACCCCGATACCCCGACACCCCGACACCCACGCCCCATCTATCCCCCCAAAAAAAATCAGTAAAGCTATATACATAGCTCCGTCCGCTTTTCAAAAACACAAAAGCTTCCTGCTGCCGCAAAAAAGAAACGGCGAGCCTCTGCTTGAAAAAAAGCAAGGGGCTCGCCGTTTCCGTAATGGTACTTATTTGGTTTATTCTTTTTTCAATCTGCTGTCCAAAGCGGCTTTGTTAGCCATGATCATCCTATCCCACTCCATGAGAGAGACAGAACGCTCGATCAACATGCCTTTTGCGAAAGACGAGAGATTCTTGTAATTGGAGATAAGGCCCATGAGTTCCTCGTCAAATATCTCACAGCTCTCCAGATACCCGAGAAATTTGTAGTGATCACATTCAAAGAATATATTCATATTCAAACCGAATTTTTTAGCGATAAGAAATAGGGTTTCAGCGTCGGGAACACGGTTCCCGAGTTCGTAACTTGCATAAGTAGATCTGCTTACGCCTACCATTTTGGCAAAGTCGGTCTGACTGATACATTTACTGGTTCTGAGTGTTCGAATGTTCTTTGCAATCAACATTTGTGTTTCTAACTTCATTATATTACCTCGTGCTTTAAATTTTCCCCTATAGTTACTGCGAATAAAACCAAAATAATTAACCCTACATATAATAAGTGCAAAAAAGAGAGGAAAAAGTTGCAATATTTTCAAAAAAATATAAAAATTTGTCTTTTAGCTTAGAAAGATCATCTGTAGGTTGCTTCAACTATTAGTTTATTCACGATAACTTTAGGAGTAAAGAACGAAAAAATGTTCAAACTATAATAAAGGAGAAAAGAAATGTCAAAAGAGAACAAAGAGACAAATCTTAGAACTCTGGACCAGAAGGAAATGGGTAGACGAGTAAGAAACAGAAGGGAAGCTAAGAATTTGAGCAGAGAGGAGCTGGCAGAATCGCTTGGTGTTTCGCCGCAGTTCGTAGCAGATATCGAATACGGCAACAAAGGCGTATCAATAAAGAGATTATATCTGATGTGTCAGGTTTTAGATGTGACGGCCGATTATCTTCTGGCCGGAAATATTTATTCGAGGGATGAAGACGAAGAAGCTATAAAGGTCTGCGAGGAGATCATGGGGCTTTTGCAAAAATGTGATGCAAAACAACTTCAGGGAATTCGCGAAATCGCAGAAATTTATGCTGACGGCGTTAGAACCAAATAGACAAAAAATCAAAAATAAGGCATAATTATTGATATGCGAGCGGTTTTTCGGCATTTCTGATGGAAGGACTTTCATTAAGAGTGCCGATTTTTTTTCGTGTTCGCTTGTCAATATTTGCATAAAAAGGGATAATTTGGAAGAAATAAAAAAGAAAGGAATGGTGAAATTATGAAAGCAAAACCGAGAGAACTATTAGAAAAGGAGGCGAAGTTGCTTGAGTATTACAACGATGTCGTTCATTATCTCAGAGCGTTCAACATTGACGAGAATCTGTTAGAGGACGCAATTCAGGACACCTTTGTCGAAGCATTATCATCCCTCGATACTTTGAGGGACGAGACCAAGATGAAGTATTGGTTGATAAAGATCGCAAAGAGAGTCGGAAGCAAATATGTGACAAAATGCAAAAATGTTGCAATAAGGGAATGCTCTTTTGATGAATATGTGTTACAATCAAGGTGCGATATTGAAACATTTTGTGACAAAGATTTCGACACATTCATCAGCGGCCTCGAAAGAGAAGATCTATACAAGTACATAAGCAGGCTTAGGCCAAATGAGCAGAAAGCGTTGCTGCTGTATTATGTTTACGGTCACAAGTTAAATGAGATTGCGGAAGTTTTAGGGGAAACTTCGTCCAATGTCAGGAGCTTGTCAAGAAGAGCAAAGCTGAAACTTAGGAAGATGTTTGAAGAAGGAGGCGATCTGTAATGAAAGAAAAGGATTTAAAAGAAACCATTGGTAAAAAACTGGAAGAGGCTTATCTGGCAAAGCCGATGGGACAAGCGCCTTCTGAAGAGACAGTGGCTAAGTGGATAGCTATAGCCGACCAGAGAAGAGCCGAAAGGCGCCGCCGCAAGAAAAAGATCATATCATGCGCCGCCGCCTGTGCTCTGTGTGTCTGCATAGGAGTGACCTGTGTAGTGAAACCGCCTAATGCAGTTGCAGGAGGAAGCGGTGGGAATAGCATTGGTGAAGATCTAACAAAAATGAGTAGCTATGATTCACAAGATGATCTCCCTGACAAAATTAAAGAAAATTTCATTTTATTTAAAGAACTCCCACAGGGTTTCGAATTATCAGAAAGTATAGTAGAAAACGGAGAATCCTTTACTAAACTTTCTTTAGATTATTATGATAATTTAAATAATGAGATTTTTATAACTGAAATTAGAACATCTTCAGATAGTGGACTTACACATATGAATGATGCAGATACAGTAAAAGAAACATGGGGCGACATAGATGTTTATATGAAAATATATGATAGTGACCAGAGAGAAACTTCATATAGTTTTATGTTTGATGATATTATGTTTAGCATTAATGTTTCAGACGGTGTCACAAAGGAGGATATTAAACTAATGATAGAAAAAGCTGTCCGTTATTAAACGGACAGCTTAAGAATAAAGTTTAAAATGATCTTGTGTAAGCAGTTGTTGTATGTGAATTCCCACTAATGTAGTCTTTACTTACAACTTGGATACGATATGTGACTCCACGTTTAAGATCATCATATTTTTTACTAAAAAGGAAAGATCTTGCGCTAAAACCATTATTGTAGTAGACGTAATCATCATTAGTTGTATCAAGGACCCAGGAGCCATTTGAAAGTTTTTGTAAATATACAACTACACTATATTGATCAACTCGTTGACTAAAAGTAACATTTATATCTATAGATGCAGTTGTATCGCTTGTTCTGTCAACCGAGTATGTTATACCAGATGTATCATACGGCTGTATTCCGCTGTCCTCTGGGACTGCGAAAGCCACTGAAAGACAAGAAGTGACTAAGACCAATGCTGTTAAAACTGAGAGTAATTTTTTCTTCATAATTATGTCCTCCTTAAATGTGAAATGCGATTATTCTCTCATGGAGAAAAACCAAAAAAGGAAATAAAAGTAAATTACTCACTGAGCCCGGATAGAAGTGTTCATAATAAAGAACAAAATAAATTTTTGAAAGGGGTTCCATTTTATTTTATTTGTGGTATAATATTCATGTAATAGAGTTAATTTTTTAACAAGAATGTTAAAACCATTTTCTACTTTCATATGAGGAGGCAAAGTTTAAATGAAAAAAATTGGTGTATTAGGTACCGGTACTATGGGAGCAGGAATCATACAGGTTCTTGCGCAGAATGGTTACGAAGTTGTAATGAGAGCCAGAAGAGAATCTTCTGTGGAGAAAGGTCTTGCTACCGTTAAGAAGAACCTCGACAAGATGGTCGCCAAAGAGAGAATGACCGCTGAGGTGGCGGCAGAAGTCTTCGGCAGAATCACAGGCTCAACTGACATAAACATCATCGCTGACGCTGACTTGGTTATAGAAGCAGCTACAGAAGATATGGAAGCTAAGAAGGCTCTGTTCGCAGAATTAGACAAGCTCTGCAAACCTGAGACCATCATCGCTACAAATACTTCATCCCTTTCCATCACTGAGATCGCAGCCGCTACAGGCAGACCTGACAAGGTTATAGGAATGCATTTCTTTAACCCTGTTCCTGCAATGAAGCTTGTTGAGATCATCAAGGGATTGACTACATCAGAAGAAACTAAAGCCACTATCCTTGCTCTTACAGAAGCATTAGGAAAGACTCCTGTAGAAGTTGCAGAGGCTCCTGGCTTTGTTGTAAACAGAATCCTTATTCCGATGATTAACGAAGGTATCGGTATCTTGGCTGACGGCGTTGCTGATGCCAAGGGTATCGACACGGCTATGAAACTGGGCGCCAACCACCCTATGGGACCTCTCGAATTAGGAGATCTCATCGGACTCGACGTTTGTCTGGCTATAATGGAAACTCTCTACACAGAATACGGCGATCCTAAGTACAGACCTCACGTATTGCTGAGAAAGATGGTAAGAGCCGGCAAGCTCGGAAGAAAGACCGGAATAGGATTCTATGACTATGCGAGATAGATCGATCTTTAAAGATTGATTTATCTTAATAGATTAAACTCATGCTGGCGGCCCTCGGATATTTAATATCCGGGGGTCGTTAGCTTTTTGCGGAAGTTGTAGAATTTTTAATTGTGAGAAAAAAATACAGCATTTTTGAAAAAACGAAGGCGATATTGCTGCCCTAAACCCCGACATGCTGTATTTTTTTAAATTTCCGTAAAAATCTACAACGGGTTTGTCGAAAGGAGTTGTAGATTTTCTATTTATAAGAAAAAAATACAGCCTCGGCTATAAAAGCGACCCAAAAGATGAGACATAAGAGGCATGATGTTGTAAAAATTCACTCTATCTTAAAAAAACTACAACATCATGCAAATAGGAACAAACGAATTATGCCCGCTCCGACTCCCCCCCCAAGTGAATATTATGCACGAGACCTCCTAATAAAACAGCCAAACACTGCATAAAAATTTAAAAAATATTCAAAAAAATCTATTTTTATGCTTGACAAGACCAAAATTTAGCAGTAATATAAGCATATCGCAAGACGGGCAAGCCGCCAAAAGCGATAGATAAATAGATAAGAGGATGACAGGAGAGTTTTAGAGTAATGAGTATGAAGAATTATCCCTTCACCATTGAAAAAGAATCTATGAGAAATCCTTTCGTCGGTATTCCTTCTTTTATAATGGCCCCCATGTGCTTCGATCTTGAAGAACTGGACGCAGACATAGCAGTCATAGGGATGCCCTACGATATGGGTACGTCGGTCAAGACCGGCGCCAGATTCGGCCCAAGAGGAGTCAGAGAAGCTTCGTCGCTCAACTGCTACGCCCATGAAGGCTGGTATGATCCCGTAAGAGACGAAACGTTTCTGGGCCGGCCGTGGAAGATCGTAGACTGCGGAGATATAGATGTTCTGCACACCGTATACGAGAGAAGTTTTAAAAACTGCGAGGCGGCCATAAGAAAGATATTGCAAAAGGGAGCGATACCTTTCACTATAGGAGGAGATCACGCCATAACCACTCCGATACTCAGAGGATTCGACTGTTTTGAAGACCTGTGCGTGATTCAGTTTGACGCCCATCTGGACTTCACATATAAGCCCTTTGGCATAGAAGAAGGCCCGGGGAGCCCCATGCGAAGAGCCAGTGAGATGGCTCACATAGGAAAGATGATGCAGATAGGCATAAGAGGTATCGGAAGTTCCCAGTATTCGGATTTTCAGGATGCTAAGGCCAACGGCAATACCATAGTCACTTCAAGAGAAGTCAGACAAAAGGGCATAGCCCACGTGATTTCAAAGATACCCCAGGCAAAAAACTATTATATAACTTTCGATATAGACGGTCTGGACCCGTCCATCGCCATCGGCACAGGATCGCCGGCCCCTATGGGTCTGCTCTACGAAGAGGCCAGCCAGATAATAGAGGCCGTTACGAAAAAAGGCGATGTGGTAGGCATGGATATGGTAGAAGTATCGCCGCCTAACGATAATAACGGAATAACTTGTATGTATGCGGCGCAGCTGATGCTGGACGCCATGTCATTTATAACTAAAGCAAAAGAGAACAAAATAAAAAAGATATAAATTCAGGAGGACATAAAAATGAAAAAGTCAGTTAAAGTTTTAGTAGTATCTATGATAGCCGTACTGGCAATGGGAGCTTTGGCAGGATGCGGAAGCAAAGACGAAGGAGCAAGCTCCGATGTTACAACTTACATTGCAGCCACAGAGCCTACTTACGCTCCGTTTGACACCACAGACGAAGACGGAAACATCGTCGGATTCGATATGGATCTTTTAAATGCGATAGCAGAAGATCAGGGCTTCAAAGTCGAATACAAGACATTTGAATTCGACGCTATCGTTCCGGCTGTCAACGCAGGCAATGCCGACATCGTAGCGGCTGCCATGAACGTCACCGAAAAGAGAGCGGAACAGGTAGACTTCTCTGATAAGTACTTTGACAGCGGAAAAGTCATCCTCGTCAAAAAAGATAACGATACCATCAAAGACGTAGAAGACCTCACTTCCGAAATGAAAGTCGCCGCTCAGATAGGAACTACAGAAGGCGACTACGTACAGGAACTTGCCGACGCCGGAACCATCGGTCAGGCCGTAGTGCTCAACAAGACTACAGACTGCATACTTCAGCTTCAGAACGGAGACGTTGACGCTGTCATCATGGACGCACCTGTAGCCAAGTACTACAACAACAAGTACGGCGACGAGATCAAACAGCTGGACGCCACTATAGACCCTGCTCCTATGGCATTTGCAGTACAGAAGGGCAACAGCGAACTTCTCGATAAGATCAACACAGGTCTCAAGAACGTAAAAGAAAACGGAACTTACGACGATCTGGTTAAAAAATGGTTCGAATCAGACGAGTCTGTAGCAGAGTAACAGATTCAAAGATCAGAAAACAATTAAGCTCATTCAGAAGCCTTGGGCGTTGACGGTTGAACTCGTCAATTCCCAAGGCTCTGCTGTTTTTGAGCGTTCTGAAAGAGCAGGCCGGCGGCGATGAGCCCTGCGCCTGCAATGCCCCAAAGGCCCATAGTCTCGTGTAGAAAGATCATCCCCAGCACTGCCGCTCCCATAGGGTTTAACGCGCCTAAGACGGCAGTCCTCTCTGAAGTAGTGTACTTTTGAGCCACCAGCTGCATGGCGAATCCGAAGCTGCTGCATATGATGACGAGAAACAGCATGGCTCCCCATGATTCCGGCGAAGAAGGCAGCGACGGAGACTCTGTCAGCAGAGAAGCTGCCATGCCGAAGATTCCCATAAACGTCACCTGCAGCGTTCCCAGCACTATAGAATCTTCACCGTCTGTGAGTCTGTCAGTAACTATCATGCCGGCGGCATATGTTACGGCCGCTGCAAGACACGAAAGTTCACCGGCTCCAAGGCTAAAGCCGCCGCCTCCGGAAGTCAGGAGAGCTACGCCAAAAAAAGTCAGAGCTGCGCTCAGGGCAGATCGCTTAGAAGGCATGGTCTTACTGAGAAGACTTTCGAAGATGGGTACGAAGATTATGGCGGTTCCCTCTAAAAGCGCCGCCGATGACGAAGATACCGTTTCAAGGCCGAACAGCTCAAAAGTCATCACCAAAAAGAAACAAAAGCCGAGAATCGCGCCTTTACACAGAGTCCGGCGAGATATACCGGCAAAACGCCGGGAAAAGATCAGCAGAAGTATGCCTCCCGCCAGAAGAAATCTTATTCCCATCAGATTAAAAGGCTCCATCGTATCTAAAAGTATTTTGCTGAATAAAAAAGACGCGCTGCGGGCCAGCACCACGGCCGCTAAAAGGATTTCCGCATTTTTTCTCGACATGATTTCTCTCACCTCACAGATATTTCTTGACAACAGTATAAGGCCGATGTATCTTTGAGTAAAGCGATAATAATTCAATATATATTTGATAAAAAATCAAGGAAAGGCGAGAAAATGGATATAGAAAAGTGCAGAGCCCTGCTTTGCATAATACAAAAAGGCAGCCTGACAGCTGCCGGACAGGCCTTAGGTTATACTCCTTCGGGGATAAGCCGCATGGTGGCGTCTTTAGAAGACGAATGTGGTTTTTCACTGCTCATCAGAGGCAGAAACGGCGCTTTCGCCACTAAAGAATGTGAGAAGCTGCTTCCCGGCATAATAAAAATGGTAGACGCTCAAGAGTCGCTGCTTAATGATATCGACAGGATCCTCGGCATAGAGACCGGCCACATAGAAGTAGGCAGCGCCCACTCTTATTATTACGGATGGCTGGCAAAGACGATAGCCGAATTCGGAAAGGTCTATCCTAAGATAACCATAGGCGTGACAGAGGGTATCAGCAGCGAACTGATGAAAATGACAGAGGACAGCAAGCTGGACATGGCCATAGTCAGCAGACGAGAAAAAGGCATGAGATGGATACCGCTGAAGAAGGACAGGGTAATCGCCTGGGTTCCTCGTGATCATCCGGCGGTACAACTTGGAAAACTGCCCCTAAAAGCGCTTGAGACCGAGCCTTTCATAGAGATGTACCCCGGCGTGGAGACCGATAATTCGAGGATGTTTGCTAAAAATAACATAAAAGTCAATGCGAGATTTTCCGCTACCGATAAGTTAGCCGCCTACTCCATGGTGAGCGAGGGCCTTGGCATAACCACTGTCAACGAGATCTTCGCAAAAATGTGGCAGGGCGACGGCGTCGCAGTACTGCCTCTGGACCCGCCTCAGCTGGTGGATATAGGGATAGCCCTTCCCCGGATAGAAGATTCCTCTCCTGCTCTCAAAAAATTCGTGGAATTTATAGAGCAGAGACTGCCCGAATATCCATTGACAACAAGATGACAATCCGATAGAATTAAAGAATAATTTAATACTAAGTAGTGACATCTCGGAAGCCGGTTAAAATCCGGCGCTGTGTCTCAGCAACCGTGTTATCAGACGAAAGGACATACTAAAGGCCACTGAAGCCGAATCTTCGGGAAGGCGTCCAAGTAGGTACTAAAGATTAAGTCGGTAGACCTGTCACGAAAAGAAATTATGTTTGCCTTCTGAGATAGGGGAAAGATTTTTTTAGTCATGTTGTTTTCAAGAAATATGATAGTTAAATAAAGAAAATCCTGCGCTCTCAGATGAGGGTGCTTTTTTTGTACCAAAATCTGCATCCTGTAGGTTATAGGAGAAAGGAGAAATTAGTACTATGGGTAACAAACATGCGGCAGGCAAGAGAATACTGTGTATTCTTCTGTCACTGGCCATGCTGCTGTCTATGATGCCGACGGCAGTTTTTGCGGCAGGGTCAGCAGATGAAAATTCAGGAGAGGACTTCAATCCTCTCCAATACATAACTGCGGAGGTTCTCTTCGAGAAGATCAAGGGCAGCAATGCCTCCATGAACGATATTACTGCCGATCTGACAGAGGTCAAAGAAGAGCAGGAGTATTTCTATGTTACAGTAGATCCCGAGACTAAAGAGATCACGTGGAACACCAGTCCTTATTACGGCGCTCCGAGAGCAAATGTAAAGCTGGAGTGGATATCCAGCAGCGCTCCTGAGTATATCGCCGTAAACGAAGATGAAAACAGAGCCTCCAAGGTGCTCAAGCTCTTAAAACGTCCGGTTCTCTCGGAGGGAGAAGAGGCTAAAGAAGTCACTCTAACCTTAAAGATGACCGGGGTAAAAGAAGCAGAGGGCAAGACGGGAGAGCTTAATCTTAACCTAAAGATTACACCGGGAGAAAAGATAAAGAGTCCTTTTGATTATGTAAAAGAAGGCCTCTTCGACTCTATAAAAGGGGAAAACGAAAGCGACGCCAAAGTCACCTCAGATCTGATCTTTCCGGTGCAAAAGCCTGCTGCGTATATACAGGTAGATGAAGACGGACAGCTGAGCTGGAAGAGCAGCGCATATTCGCCTCACGATGTTCAGGTGACTTTTAACGAGAGCTCAAGACCCGACATATTAGCCGTTCCTGCGGAAGGCGATACTTCCCCCAAAGGAATCACTCTCGTAAATAGACCTGCAGAGGATACGCAGGTCATAATCAAGACCACCCTTACTGACAAATACATTCCTTCGATAAAAGAGGATTTCGACCTGCATCTGACAGTCCTTTCAGAACAGGAAGAAGAACCTGATATTCTGGATATATTTACTCCGGAACTGCTCTTTGACAGTATCAGGGGAGAAAATACGGCGGCAGATTCCGTGACAGAAGCTCTCCAGTTACCTGCCAACGGATACAATCCATATTATGCTAAACTCAAAGAAGACGGCTCTTTTGACAGGTGGTGGAGCAGCAAGTACGGCGCCAAGGCGAAGATAGAGATCGTCAAGAGCGATCGTCAGGATCTGATACGAGTCGGCGAAGACGACCTGACAATAGTCAAATATCCCGAGAAGGATACTACCGTTAATCTCACGTTTGAGATAACGGAGGTGGCTGATGAGACTAATAAGAGAGAAATAACAGTGCCGGTAGTTCTCAAGGCCAAGAAGTCCGACGTATTGGAAGTCATCACTGAACAGCTGCTCTTTGACGCAGTCAAGGGAGAAAACAAAGACGCGGGACAGATCGGCAAGCCCCTGACTCTGCCGGCCGGCTCAAACGACTCAAATCCGTTTTATGCAAAGCTCAACAACGACGGTACTTTTAAACAATGGTGGGGAGGATTTTCCGGCGCTCAGATAAAGGTAGAACTTAAGAGCAGCGATCATCCGGAGCTGATAGAAGTAGGCGAAGACAAGCTGAATATCCTCAAGTTTCCCGAAAGCAGAACCGACGTGGAGCTGACTTTTGAAGCCACAGAACTATCCAATCAGGACAATAAAAAAGAAGTGAAAGTTTCTCTGACTTTAAAGAGCCAGGCGGAGATAGATCAGGAAAAAGAGACCCAGCAGCAGCTCAGCGGTTATCTGGATAAGTATTTGAGACCGGAATACATAACTTATAATCAGATCAGAAAGCCGGGAGTGTCTTTTGCGGACGATTACGAAAATAATAACGTAAGATATATATTCAACGTGCCGAATATCACATCCCTGGAGAATTTGCCGTATGGCGAAGTACAGAGCGAGATTACTGTAGATACTCCAAGTTCCATGAATCTGAAATATAAGTACACCTGCGAGCCTGTCCGCGACGACGTGGGAGGGCAGGACAGGACAGTTACGATCACATATACTCTTAAAAAAGACGAATATACTGTCAGTAAGGATTTCTCTGTGGTGGTTCCCGCTCTGACAGAAGAGGAGATAGATGAGGAACTGACTCTGCTGAAAGACATAAAGCAGAACATCTTTGAGGGCATAAAAGGCAAAAACTACGACAGGGAGAACGTGACCGACAGCCTTAAGGATACTCTGTATGAGGCTCGCTATGATGAGAACGGAAATCTCACATGGTCTGACAGCTCAAAAGAAAATCTCTACTACGGATTCAGATTTCCTTCAAATGAATCGTGGGATGTGGAATACATAAGCGGCGATACGGGGCTGTTCAATGCGGTGAATATGGTGCTGGAGAAGAGGCCTTCTCAGGACACACAAGTGACGGCCACCCATACTATTGAAAGCGTACAGCTGCAGAGATATGCGGAGCTTTATCCTCAGAATGAGAAATTGCAGCAGCTGAAAAAACAGCCTGTTTCGGTAGATTTTACCGTCAGAAAGATAAACGCTTCTCTTGAGAGCCTCAGCGTAGCCGGAGAAGATATAGATCTCAATGGCGATCAGAAGATATATTCTGTTCTGACCGAAGAGACTCTCACAGAGGCGCAGGTAAAGGCGACGCCTGAGAACAAGGGAGCTGCTCTGATAATAGCAGGTTCAGACTGCACCCACTTGTTCAGCAGAGACGTGGCTCTTCAAGACGGCTTTGCCAGATTTGTAGTCTCAGTCAGCGACGAGGACAACAAACAGGCCGGCAGCAGACAGACTGAAGATGTACAGCTCACCGTGGCAAGCAGGCCGTATATGGAAGCACAGATAGCTGCTCTGCCTGCTTCCGTAGACCAGGCAAACGCCGGTCAGCTTCAGATCGCCGGACAACTCTGGAACCAGTATTGGGGTCTTGAAGAGTCAGACAGGGAGACTATAGCAGGACATGAAAAACTTGAGGCCTATGGAGAGGTCTGCAAAGATCCTCTCGAAGAAAGCAGAGATCAGGTGAGCGATGTATGCCTGAATCTGTTTGAGGGTATCAGAGGAGAAAATCCTTCTGCCAGCCTGGTCTATACAGATCTTCAGGAGATTTCTTATGCCAGGATAGACGGGGAAGATATAGAATGGAGCAAGGATCCTGCGGATAGCGATATAAGAATAGAATGGGTTTCCAGCGATAAGACCCAATACGTGGACGTACATGACGGAAATGATTTTGAGTCGGGATATGTACAGGCTTTCTGCCTGAAAAAGAGACCAAGCGATAAACCTGTAACCATAAAACTCAAGGCAAAAGTGACTCATCTGGCTGACCCTTCGGTGAGCACAGACACCGAGGTTCAGTTCACCCTGAGAGAATACAACGCAGAACTGGAGTCTCTGACTGTCGAAGAATTCACCGATTTTATATTTGAACCTCAAAAGACCGAATACACCGTGTTCAACACAAAGGGCGCCGAGAAAATTTCTCTTGCGCCAAAGGCTGTGATCCCGGGAGCGAAGATAACTGTAGACGGAGAAGCTCTTGAGACAGCAGGAGCCGAAATCCCCCTCCGGGACGGCGAGGCCGTGGTTAAGATCAGAGTAAACGACGGCATAAAGAATACTCTCAACGACAAGTGGGCTGAAAAGGAATATACGATATCCGTACTGACTTCTCTGGACAGCCTGAAAGAGGCCATAGACGATCTGCCAGGAGCAGACTCGATAGACAAAGACAATTATCAGCAGTATAAGAATACTGTCAGTTCACTGACGGCTGCCTGCGACGCTTTGAGCGACCAGCAGAGAGAGCAGATAGGACAGACGTCTATACAAAAGCTGGCCCTCGTCAGTGAAAAGATAAGCTTCCTGTCCCTTGAAGCGGCAAAAGAAAAGGCCGCCGCCGAACTCGAAGCATATCAGGACGAAGAGGGGGACTATACTGCCGAAAACTGGGAAAAAGTGCTTTCAGCCAAGAAGACCGGAAGAGAGAATATCTTAAGCGCGGCGACAGAGTCCGAAGTTTTAAGGGCTCTCACAGAAGCAAAGGCTGCGGTATACGCCGTTCCTAAAAAGGACATGGGACAATCGGCAAAAGATGTTTCTCTCAAGAGCATAATGCTTCTGCCCGGAGAACATATAGCCTCTGAGACCTCCGAAGACAGCTATTCGGTAACTATACCGGGAGAGGTCGACAAGGTCATGATCAGAGCCGCCGCCGGCAATCCGAAGGCAAAAGTGCAGATAAACGGCAGCGATCTCAACGCCTCAAATGACTGGACGTCGCCTGAAGCTTTTGATATTCCGAGAGGAGGGCAAAGAGATGTATCTGTCAAGGTAGTCTCCTCCGACGGAACTCAGTCGAAGACATATACTCTGACTATAAAGCGCGCTTCCTGGGACGAAAAGGAGAATATATCGGTAAACTTCTGCCTGATGGGAGACAGTCTCCACGGGGAGGGAAATCATCAGGACACAGAAGTCTGGATAGCCGATACAAAGGTCAGCGTCCCTAAAGGATCGACGGTCAAATATCTCACAGATAAAATGCTCATAGACAACGGTATTTCCTTTGTGACAAAGAGCAACGGAACATACATTTCGCAGATAAACGGACTCGCCGAGCTTGATAACGGCAAAAACAGCGGCTGGATGTACACCGTCAACGGAAAGTCCGTAAGCCAGCTCTACTCAGAGAGAACGCTTTCTGAAGGGGACGTGATAGAGTGGTTCTATACAGATGATTATACGAAGGAAGACTTAAAGCCGGCTTATGACGCCAGGGAAGTCATGGCCATGATTCAGGCGCTGCCTGAAACCGATAGTCTGACCTTGTCCGACGCAGCCGATGTACAGCAGGCGAAGAGCGCCTATGACGCCCTCTCCGCCGAAGAAAAGGCCAAGGTGACAGATGAGGCCAGAAAAAAGCTTGAGGCGGCAGTTCTTAAGATCGCAGAACTCAAGAGTCAGGCGGCGGCCGGCATACAGGATATCTTCAAGTCTACCGGGGATTATATCGCCGGCATGTTAAAAGATAACTGCGTATACGGCGCGGAGTGGAACATATTAGGGCTTGCAAGAGCAGGAAGGACAGATGAGATAGACTCTGCCGCTTATTACAAGAGCATAGCGCAGATCGTCAAGGCTAAAGGTTCTCCTCAGCTGAGCAAGAGCAAGTCCAGCGAGAATTCCAGAGTCATCATTGCCCTTACTGCTCTGGGAATAGATCCTTCGGATGTAGAAGGATTTAACCTGCTGGCGCCGCTGGCTAATATGGATTATGTCAACCGTCAGGGTATCAACGGAGCAATCTACGCCCTCATAGCCTTCGACACTCATGATTATCAGATCCCTGCCGCAGCAGAGGGAACTCAGACCACAAGAGAGGGTCTGATAGATCTGATACTGAAAGAGCAGCTGTCAGGCGGCGGTTGGTCTCTTGGAAGCAATGAGGCCGATCCTGACATGACAGCCATGGCCGTACAGTCTCTGGCCAGGTACTGCCAGAGCGACGCAAGAGTAAAAGTTGCCGTAGACAAGGCGATAGACTGTCTATCCGATCTTCAGAATCTTGACGGAAGCTATACCAGCAGAGGAGAGGCCAATTCTGAGTCCTGCGCTCAGGTTATCACCGCTCTGACGACCATGGGCATAGACCCGGAAAATGATGAAAGATTCGTCAAAAACGGATATTCTGTGACTGACGCTCTGAGAACTTTCTACGTGGAAGGCGGCGGATTTAAACATGTTGAATCCGCAGGTGTAGACGCTATGGCCACAGAGCAGGGCTACTACGCTCTTGCAGCATATGACAGAATGATCAATGGCAAGACGGCGCTATACGATATGAGTGACGTCGCTTTGCAGAAAGGAACCGCAGCCGCTGAAGGAGAAGACCCTGCAGATCAGAATACGGACAGCAAAGCAGATATGAACCAAGCCGCATCTCCTTCGAAGACAGGAGATGAAGCAACGCTTCTTCTGTGGTCTCTCATGGCCGCAGCAGGGGCGATAGGATTATTCTCTCTGAGAAGGAAAGAAAACCGATAAAGCAAGTAGGAAAGCCCGCCGCCACTCGGCGGGCTTTCGCTTTGGGGCTTATAGCCCCAGTCCGACACACCCGCCGCTGTGCGGACGGCATTGATTTGTCTCTTAAGAGTTTGTTCCGAGGATAAAGCCGGCTATGCCGGTGGTCGTGATTGTAGGGTATGGCCTTGCCGCTCACGCTTTGCGTGAGCGGCAAATACACCGTCCGCATAGCGGGTGTGCTGATTATACGATGAGGCAAGGTGTGAACGCTGGTGCCAGAGCGCAGGTTCGCAGTCCTCAGGCAAGACAGCGGATAAGATTTTGCCCCACTCGTTTTCGGAAAAGTACTGTTTCGGATGGGATGGTGCGTCTCCTTGAAATTAGAAAGTGTTTAAATGAGTGGGGTCTGTTCCACTCGAAATTATAAAAAATGTTCAACCGAGTGGAGTTATGTCCCACTCGAAAGCTGGAAAAGCTTGAAAACGAGTGGGCCACGCCCACTCGAAAACCTAAAAAACTTGAAAACGAGTGGGCTTGTATCCACTCGTTTGGATAAAAATTTTCAAAACGAGTGGGGAAGAAAATAGGATAAAAATCAAAAAAGTGTATTTTCACAGTCAAAATTTACAATATATGCAAAATTTGCAAAGGGAGTGCACCCACTCATTCTTTAAAAAAGCAGCTTTTCGAGTGGATCTGCACCCACTCAAAAACCAAAAAAGCTTAAAAACGAGTGGGCTCATACCCACTCGAAATAACAAAAAAAGCTTAATCGAGTGGGCCCACACCCCGACACCCACACCCCGACACCCATGCCCACCGCTGGAAATCCTCCTCGCCCCTTTCCTTTCACCACTGTCTACCCGTCCGCTCCCCGCCGGAGACCCCCCGCCAGACCACTCTTCCTCGCTGAACTCCGCCTGTCTCCTTACCGTCATCAACCTCTTTCTTCCAGCCTCGCCCCCTTCTCCCACCGCCCACCTCTCCCGCTGTCCGGCTCCGGCCCGCCAACGCCCTACCCCGCCCCGGCGGGCGGCAATTATTGTGAGGGGACGCCCGAATATCCTTGATTTTTTTCGCATACGAGTATATCATAGATACATGATACGACATAGGACGGAGCGTCCCCTGCGGTCAGGACTCCGGCCGGAGACGATCTCCGCTTTGATACTCTTAACACAGCAATTCTGAAAATTCTGAGAAAGGTAGAGGACCGGCCTTTAGGTTCTCAAAAGGTAAGAAAATGACATCTGACGAAAAACTTCTGATTTCACAGCCCACCGCGGAAGAAAAGGAAACTAAAGAAACTAAGGAAACCAAAGAAGAACGCCCCGAAGTAGAGGGTATCTTAGAGATACAAGAAGAGAACAACTTCGGGTTTTTAAGATTTTCTAATTTCCTTACCAGCGATAAGGATATATATGTATCTCCTGCGCAGATCCGCAGATTTAACTTGAAGACAGGAGATAAGATAAGAGGTATAACAAGACTTCCTAAAGAAGGCGAGCGGTTCGGAGCGCTTTTATATGTGCTGACTGTCAACGGCGACGAACCGGGGACGGCCATAAGAAGGCCTGACTTTGACGATCTCACGCCGGTATTTCCGTATGAGAGACTCAGACTGGAAAGCGGCAGCAGAGAGCTTTCCATGAGGCTCATAGATCTTGTGGCTCCCATAGGAAAAGGACAGAGAGGCCTCATAGTAGCGCCTCCTAAGGCGGGTAAGACCGTGCTCCTCAAGAGCATAGCCGGAGCCATAGAACGGAGCTATCCTGAGATAGAACTAATAGTTCTTCTGGTAGATGAACGGCCGGAAGAAGTCACAGATATGAAGCGTTCCCTGAAGACCGGGGATGTGATCTACTCCACCTTTGACGAACTTCCTCAGCATCACGTAAAAGTAGCCGAAATGGTGCTGGCCAGAGCGCAGAGACTGGTAGAACACGGTAAGGACGTCGTGATCCTGTTGGACAGCATAACAAGACTCGCGAGAGCCTATAACATGGTAGTTCCGGCCTCTGGCAGAACTCTTTCGGGAGGACTGGATCCGGGATCTCTCCACAAGCCTAAAAAATTCTTCGGAGCCGCCCGCAAGATGGAAGAAGGCGGTTCCATAACCATTCTGGCTACTGCGCTGGTGGAAACAGGAAGCCGCATGGACGACGTGATATTCGAAGAATTCAAGGGAACCGGCAATATGGAACTTCACCTGGACCGCAAACTTTCGGAAAAGAGGATATTCCCGGCCATAAGCCTGAACAAGTCGGGCACCCGCCGCGAGGATCTTCTGATGGATCAGGAAGAACTTGAGGCCATATGGGCTATGAGAAGAGCTCTCTCCAACAGCAACCCACAGGAAGTCACAGAGACTATCATAGAGAACCTGGCTCATACCAGAAATAACAAAGATTTTATACAAGTCATCAAAAAAGTCATATTAGACTGACGATATAGGAGAAAAATGGACCTGAAGAAGATATTTTTAAAAGAAGCCTGCCCCACTTCTATAGGAGGACAGGCCATAATGGAAGGGATAATGATGAGAGGCCCTAAAAAGACCGCCATCGCCGTCAGACTGCCTGACGGAAACATCCACATGAAGACCCAGCCTTCGCCTTCCCAGAGCAGATGTGCTAAAGTTCCCCTCGTAAGAGGCGTGGTGAGTTTCGTCTCTTCCCTGGTGCAGGGGACAAAAATACTGATGTATTCGGCCGACGTCCTTGAAGCCGACTACCCCGAAGAATACGAAAAGGATAAATTCGACGTCTGGATAGAAAATAAATTCGGCAAAGAAAAGGCGTGGAAGCTTTTGATGATACTGTCGGTAGCCATAGCGCTGATATTGTCCGTAGCTATATTCATGCTGTTTCCCACTGTGATCACGGGGCTGCTCTCAAAAGTGACGGACAGCGTCATACTGCTTAACCTGGCCGAGGGAATCGTGCGTCTTGCCATATTCGTCATTTATATAGCGCTGATCGCAAAGATGGGAGACATAAAGACCGTATTTCAGTATCACGGCGCTGAACACAAGACCATACACTGCTTTGAGAACGGCCTCGAGCTCACTCCAAAAAACGCTCAGCAGTTCTATACGCTTCACCCGCGCTGCGGCACCAGCTTTCTGATGTTCGTGATGGTAATAGCAGTCCTGGCCCACGCCCTCATGGGCTGGCCCAACGTGTGGATCAGAATAATTTCCAGAATACTGGTGCTGCCGCTGATAGCCGGCTTGTCCTATGAGCTGCTCAAGTGGGCGGGAAGAAGCGATAACTGGCTGGTAAAGATCTTGAGCCTGCCGGGACTTTATCTGCAAAAACTCACCACCAACGAACCCGACGAAAAACAGCTGGAAGTCGCAATAGCCGCCATGAAGGCCGTACTTCCGGAAAACGATACCCCGTACTTTGAGGGGCTCTGCGATCTAAACGGAGAGCCGCTGAGGGAGGAAGAAAAACACCAGGACAAGCAACAGGCAGAAGAGGAAGAAAAAGATGAGTCTACCACTTAAAGAACTGATAAAGATAGGACAAACACAGCTTAAAGAAGCCGGAATCGGCGACGCCGACAGAGACGCCAGAGACCTTTACTGTTTCCTTGACAAGATAGATGCAGTCGGGCTCATGATGCACTGGCAGGACACCCTTCAGGACAACGCCTGCGAAGCATACTTCGATCTCATCCAAAGGCGAGCGGCAGGCGAGCCTATGCAGTATATAACCGGCGTTCAGGAGTTCATGGGAATACCTTTTAAAGTGACTCCGCAAGTTCTCATACCGAGGCAGGATACAGAGACCATGGTAGAAGACGCCATAGAAGCGATAGAGAAGGGAACGCTGAGAGGCCGTCCGTTTATCAAAGCCGCAGCCATAAAAGAAGTGCTGGATCTGTGTACAGGAAGCGGAGCCATAGGAGTTTCCATAGCAAAGATGTGTCCAAAGGTCAAGGTGGTCTGTTCGGACATAAGCTCTGAAGCTCTCAAGATAGCAGAAGAGAACGCGCAGGCCAGCGGATGCAAGTCTGTAAGATTTCAGGAGGGAGATCTGTTTTCCCCTTTCTGCGGAAAGCTGAGAAAGAAGAAATTTGATCTCATAATAACTAACCCTCCTTACATACAGACCGACGTCATACCTACGCTTCAGAGAGAAGTAAAAGACCACGAGCCCATGTCCGCCCTGGACGGAGGCAAAGACGGATTGGACTTTTACAGGCGTATCGCTGCAGAAGCCCCTTTTCACCTTAATAAAAACGGCGTCCTCATGATGGAGATAGGATACGATCAGAGAATTTCGGTGACTGAACTTTTACAGCAGACCGCAAAGTTCTCAGATATCATCTGCCTTCAGGATCTTGCCGGCAAGGACAGGATCATAGCGGCAAAACTCATAGAAAAGTAATCAAAGGAGCACGGCCGGTGGATTGCTGCTGCAGTAAATCGGCGCTGTTCTGAGAAAATAAGATATTGACACAGCCATATCAAAAGTGGTATTCTTTTCAACTGTAGATGATAAGATAGAGCCGCCCGGAAGGCAAGACCTTCGGCGGCTTAAATAAGGCTATTTGGTTAGTTAAAACTAACTAAGAAAAAAAGTGACCGAGACGAAAAACTAACCAAGACGAAAAAAGGAGCCGATATGAAGGAAAACTCTGATATTTTAAGACTTCGCGTACTTCTTGCTTTTTTAAATGACGACGAACCCTGTACGGTGATGAGCATAGCCCGGACTCTCAAGGAGGAACATTATACCATCAGCCGGGTCATATCATCTCTTGAGAAAGAGGGACTGATAAACAGAAAAGCTCCCCGGCGTCCTGAATTGACTGAAGCCGGCAAAAGAGAGGCTCTTTTCTATCAGGAGAGGATATATACCACTATGAATCACCTTCTGTACGAGGGAGTCAATATGGAAAGTGCGAAAAACGATTCTTATTTTTGGGCGCTGTATAATACTGAAGATACTATGAAAGTCATCAGGAGCGCAGACGAAAAATGCCGTATAAAATACGAACTCAGAGATAAAAGACAGTTCGGCGGTTCTCTGTTATGCAGAAATATGAAAGACGGAGAATATAAATTTCCGTTCATAATTTACAGAGAATATGCTAAAAACGGAGACAGCATATCCATGGCCAACGACGGATTTGAGCATCCGTGTACGCTCAGCGTGATAAGAGGAAACGGCACGATACTTCTGAAGGCTGTCGATATGAACGCGCGGTCCGGATATGACGGCAAGTTGATGAAAGGCAGAATAAAAGGTATGAAATACTTCGACAATGGCAGATATATAAGCTCAGACAGAAACGGAAACCTTCTCTCTGTCCCGGCCTCTGCCCTTACCTTTAAAAATATGGGAGAAGGCATGGGGCAGATATTTCACGGAGTAGTCAGTCTGAAGATGAATTGTTCTGCAGGCCCCATACATATGCCCGAATCTACAGCTATCTTTACCATATTGATATGACCGGCTATAGCGCCGCTTTGCTTGAGATTAAAAAAACAGTGCAGAAATGCACAAAACTTAAAACCCGCTGTTTCAGGGACTTTTCGCTTTCAGAAACGATGAAGGTCGGCTGCCGCCCATATAGATCGTGCAGACATGCACTAAACTGGTCGGTGCAAAGAGTAAAAAACTGTGGTATTATTTGTACATTCAGGGACGGAGAAATCAAAATACGGCGCGTTGTCGCCGCAGAGAATCTCAATAGTCCTTGCAAGAAACCTCAAAAGAGGTATTTTTTCAGACCGTTAGTTAGCTGAAACTAACTACTTGCCGCCGATACACTTATATATCTGTGCTTGATAAATATGAGGCAGTATGGCGGCAATCAGCTGACTGACAAAGGAGAGAAGCGATGACCCCGATAAGGGGAAAATGAGGAGGATTTATGAAAACAGCCAAACAAAACTGGTTTAAGAGCAGTCTTTCACTGCTGCTTGCCCTGATTCTGTGCATAGGCGTTATTCCGACAAACGCTTTTGCAGGTACGGGCCCTCTGCCGGAAGGCTACAAAGAAGGAATAAAGCTTAAAGCACCGGCAGAGGACGGAGTTTACTATGCAGAGATCAATTTGAAGAACTATAGCTCTATGGGACAGAACTCTATGGGAAATGTGGCGCTTAGAGGAAGCGAAAGCTACCTGGCAAAACAGACGGAGGATACGCAGTATAAGTCTATCGTAGAGGTTAAAGACGGAAAAGCGACAGCGCTGGTAGAGTTCATGCCTATGGGATATCTCGGCACATACGGAATGTTGTATGAGCTTGAGGATGTAGATACGGAGGTTTACGGTAAGTACGGATCTCCGGTAGAAGATTATGCTTCGTATAATCATGCTCAGGTACTGACATACCATAAGACTCAGGACGGAAATGTCATATACGACAGTTTTAACGATCCCGATTCGGAGAGCAAATTTGACGGATCCAATCCTGATAAGCACACTCGCCCGGCAGGATACGGACATGATGAATCGAGACTCGTAAACATAGTGGATCAGCCTTATGCCAGACTCATGGCTTTGGATGTGACGCCTGAGATGATGCTGGGACAGGACGACGAACCGCCTGTTTCTGCCGACGAATATACTCAGGAACATGCGGCCATAGTGCATATATTCGTACCGGTCATGTTCAGCATATCTCAGTCATCGGGCGACCAGTACGCCAGAATGCAGGTAGACTGGACCAGCCTTGAAAAGATAGAAGATCCGGACAGCGTCCTCAACTACAGACTCTATTCTGCTTCGCAGATACAAAAGGGCGACTATACGGATGAATCTTACGATAACCTTCAGGCCGCTATAGAGGAAGTAAAAACTGCCGCCAGCAACGTATGGCCCAGTGCGCATCTTGAGATGAGTGCAGAAGGGTTTTTGGGCCAGCCTATCTTTAATCTCAAGCAGTTTACCGCCCAAGAAGAAGCGGATCTTGTAAAGAAGATAAGCGATGCGGTAGAAGAGCTTACAGACGGAACTTCTACTGTGGATAAGGAAAATTTAAACAATCTCATAAAAGAAGCAGAAAGTTTAGATAGTGCAGATTATACGGCGGAAACTTTCGCAGCATTTGAATCGGCTTTGGAAGCGGCCAAATCGGTCAATGACGATCCAAAGGCTACACAAGAACAAGTGACAGAAGCATTAGAGCGCCTGACAGAGGCTAAAGATGCGCTGGCCGAAAAGGCAGCGGATTATTCAGAAGTAGAAAAAGCATTAGAGAAAATTCCTGAAGACCTTTCGATATACACCGATGAGAGCGTGAAAAAACTTCAGGCGGCAAGAGATGCTGTAGTATACGGAAAGACGCAGAGCCAGCAGGCGGAAGTGGATAAGATGGCCCGAGATATAACAGACGCCATCGAGGCTCTCCAAGAAAAGGCTCAGATTCTTGATAAGAATGACCTGAAAGACGGAGTGTATTCCGTATCGGGAGAGATGATCAAAGTCAATCGCAAAGACTATTCCATGAGTAACGAGGCCATAAATCATACTATAAAACTTACTGTAGAAGACGGAAAGTATTATCTGACCATGGATTTTAAGGGTCTGTCTTACCTCAATAAGTTCGGGTATCTTGCAGATGTATATTATTATGAAGACGGATATACCTATGGAGAATACGGAAAAATAGAGGGAGATATGACTTCCGCAAAGATCCTGACTACGCAGAAGAACGCCGACGGCAGCGACGTCATTGATGAGTTCAACATGGAGGGCGGATCATCTGAAGGCCTCCTCTATCCGGATCTGGTCAAGTTCCCTCTGGTTAAAGACGCTCTGAATGACTCGGAAGGCTACGTGCCTCTTCATGTATTCGTACCTGTGATGGAGGATATATCTGAAGGAACAGGTTCGCAGGATGTTCTTCTTAAGCTGGACTGGAATACTTTGAAGGCTACTACAGAAGATGATCCGGACTTTACACCTGATCAGCCGGCAGAACTTTCACCTAATGTGGATTATACAGATTCTAAGACCGGCGTCAGCGTCAAGGCTGATAAGGGAGTGTTCGAAAAAGGCGTTGAAATACTGGTGGAGGCGATAACTTCCGGAACAGATTACGATAATGCGGCAAAACTGCTCGGCGATGTGGGAAAGAAATTTAAGCTCTACAACGTAAACTTTCTCGACGCATCGGGAGACTATGTATCTCCTAACGGAACAGTGACTATTTCTTTCCCTGTGGCGGCAGATTATGACAGCGGCAAAATAGCTGTCTACAGAATAAATGAGGACGGCAGCAAAACCCTCGTCAAGGGTACATTTGAAGACGGCCAATATCGGATAATCACTAAGACAGCCGGACAGTATGCTCTCGTGGAGAAAGGAAGCGCTGTCACAGATGCTGAAAGCGCCGCAAAGGCTCCTAAGACAGGCGACGCGCAGCAGCTCACGACATGGCTCGTTCTGGCGGCAGCAGGAAGCGTTGCAGCAGCGGCAGCCGCAAGAAAGCGCAGAATCACCAAAGGAGAGAATTGATTTTATGAATAATACTGCACCTAAGAAATTAAGGGCAGTGTGCTGTGTAGTTGTAATGCTCGCCATTTTGGCGAGTATTACTCCTATATCGGCCATTGCGGCGTCTCACGGCATATATATCGCTGCGGCCACCTCTCACTACAGACATCCGAGGACGGGAGTCATAGAGGATTCTGGCGGAGACGGCTCGTACGAACTGGGACTGTCTATGACTCAGTCGGCCACTTATAATCAGGCGCTGGTAGAAGTCGATTCCAGCGGCAATACTTATGTGACCGTGAGACTGAAACTGATGGACAACATACAAAATCCTCACTTCATGGTGGACGGAGCGAGAAACGGTAATTTTTCCGATGTCAGCGCCAAAGTCATGTATGAAGATTTTACAAACAACACCACCGACTTCCGCATTAAAGTACCAAGCGAGAATGCGGTGATACGATGCGACATGTACGTGGTGCCCATGGGACGCTCGGTCATCTTCTACATAACGCTGTCCAATCTGCAAAGCGGCTGTGGAGATTTCATCACCAGCATAACGGTGGATCAGACCAAGGCCGGAGCATCATCCTCCTCTCAGCCTGCTTCTTCCGGCGAAAGCAATGCCCAGACTCAGGAGCCTCAGGTAATAGAAGAGGAACCTTCTGATGAAGTAGCCGGAAGCGACGAAGGAATACAGGAATTCGACGCTGACGGCAACAAGGTAGAAGAGAAGGAAAAGGCAAATTCCGCAGTCTTTTGGATAGTGGGCGGCATAGTCGTCTTAGCTACTGCAGGAGGATGTGTCTGGTACTTTTGCTTCTTTAAAAAAAGAAAGAGAGAAGGAAGATGATGAGATTTCGCAGAGTGGTTTTCCTGGCAGTCCTGTCTGTCATGATCGTGGTCATGGCAGGCTGCGTCGATCAGAACCGGGGTGAAAGCAGCGGTGAAGCCGGAGAAGATCTCAAGCTTGTGGCTACCTCGCCTGCCGTTGCCGACATATGCGATAAGCTTGAACTGGAGCTGATAGGCGTATGCTCATCAACGCTGAGCAAAATACCTGAGCGCTATGACAAAGTCACTCAGGTGGGTACGGCCATGTCGCCCGATCTTGAGATATTAAAATCTCTCAGCCCCGATTACGTTCTTTCGCCAAACTCTCTTCAAAGCGATCTGCAGCCCAAATACAGCTCGGCAGGACTGAACTCCGTATTTTTGAATTTAAAGAGCGTAGAGGGCATGTACGCTTCTATAGAGGGACTGGGAGAAAAGTTTGCAAGACAGGAGCAGGCCAGGGCTTTGGTGGACGAGTACGAGGCTTTCATGAAAGAATACAGAAGCAAAAACGAAGGAAAGGACAGCCCCCGAGTACTGGTCTTGATGGGTCTTCCCGGCTCATATATCGTGGCTACGGATAACAGTTATGTGGGAAGTCTGGTAAAGCTGGCCGGAGGCACCAACGTATACGGCGACGGCGAAGGAAGAGAATTTCTGACTGCAAATACCGAAGATATGAAGACCAAAGATCCCGATATAATCGTCAGAGCAGCTCACGCTCTGCCGGAAGACGTGGTAGAGATGTTCGACAAGGAATTTGCAGAGAATGATATCTGGAAACATTTTCGAGCAGTATCCGAGGGAAAAGTCTACGACCTTTCTTATGACAAATTCGGTATGAGCGCCAAATTCAATTATCCCGAGGCTTTAGAGGAACTTCAGCCAATGCTTTATGGGGAGGATTAGAACAAATTGATCGGTAATCAGAAAAAAATTTTGGCTTTTAGTTTGACTGCTGTTCTTCTGGCGGCTCTGTTTGTGTTTTCTATCAATACGGGGAGCCTCAGCGTGTCGCCGGGGCAGTTGCTCAGAGGCCTCTTCGTAGAATATGATCCCGAGGTGGCCACCGTATACGATCTGAGATTTCCCAGGATCTTTATATCTATGCTGGGCGGCGCGGCCACGGCAGTTTCGGGAGTGCTCTTGCAGGCAGCTTTGAAAAACCCGCTGGCGGATCCCGGAATAATCGGTATAAGCTCCGGGGCAAGTCTTGCGGCAGTACTTATAACAGCCTTTCTTCCGCAGCTTTACTTTTTCACTCCGATGTTTGCTTTTTTAGGCGGATTGGCGGCTTTCGCCATGGTCTACGGCCTGTCGTGGAAAGGAGGCTTATCTCCTCTTCGCATAATATTGGTGGGCGTGGCCGTAAGCGCTATGTTCACCGGGCTCATGAGCGCCTTTAATTCGGGGACGGGAAGCAATTATTCCGGCGTTGCCAGCATAGTCAACGCAAATATAACCATGAAGACGTGGGACGATTTTAAGACGCTGGCGATATATTCGGCAGCAGGGCTCATCGCCTCTCTCTTTGTTGCAAGACGGTGCGACTTGCTGACTCTCGAGGATAAGACGGCTCGTTCCGTGGGACTTAATGTGGCTGGAAGCAGAATGGCCGTTTCGCTGACAGCCGTGCTTCTGGCCGGTATAGCTACAGCCGTGATCGGACCCATCAGCTTTCTCGGGCTTATAGTGCCTCACATAGCGAGGCTCCTGGTGGGAAGCAGTCATAAGGTACTTATACCCTACAGCATTTTGCTGGGAGCCTTCGTGCTTCTTTTGGCCGATACGGCGGGAAGAACCATCGCAGCCCCTCATGAGATAAGCGCATCTGTGATAATGTCGGTGGCAGGCGGTCCTTTCTTTATTTTGCTCTTGAGGAGGTCGAAACAAAATTATGGCTGACAGGATATTTACCGTAGAAGGTCTGAATTTTTCCTACGGCAAAAACAAAGTTATAGATGATCTGAGCGTCACTTTTAAAAGGGGCGCTGTCACCACGCTGATAGGCGCTAACGGGTGCGGCAAAAGCACGCTGTTTAATCTGATGACTAAAAATCTCAGACCCCAGAGCGGATCCATATTGCTTGGCCAAGAAGACGTGGTTCACATGAAGATGAAGGAGTTCGCCAAGCAGGTCGCCATAGTTCATCAATACAATACTGCGCCTTCAGATCTGACTGTAGAGAAGCTGGTGTCCTATGGAAGGACGCCGTATCAGACCATGGGGTTTTCGGCAGACGCGGCCGAAGACGAAGAGAAGATCAGATGGGCCATGGAAATTACAGAGATGATCCAATACAGAGAAAAACCCGTGTCTCAGCTGTCAGGCGGACAGAAGCAGAGGGTGTGGATAGCCATGTCTTTGGCTCAGAATACGAAAGTACTGTTCCTGGATGAGCCGACGACGTATCTGGACATAAAATATCAGCTGCAGGTTCTGGATCTCATACTGAGGCTCAACCATGAATTAGGGCTTACCATCGTAATGGTCCTTCACGACATAAATCAGTCTCTCAGATACAGCGATGAGATAGTCGCTATGAAAGAGGGCCGAGTCATAGCTCAGGGGCCTGCGGAAGAAGTTTTCACGGAGGAGCTGATAAGACAAGTCTACGATGTAGATCTGAAGCTGCGGAATATAGAAGGCAGGCCCTTTGTGGCCGCCGTCTGATATCGGTAAATGAAGGAGATTTTCTGATCATGAGTATTAAAAAGTTGTTTTTCTTAATTTTAGGATGCGTATGTCTGATTCTGGGCGGCATAGGCGTAGTTCTGCCCATACTGCCGACAGTGCCGTTCTTTCTGGTGACGGTGTTTTGCTTTGCCAATTCGTCAAAGAAGCTTCACGATTGGTTCGTCGGTACTGATATATATAAGAAGAATCTGGAGTCTTTTGTGCAGAAAAAAGGAATGACCGCAAGGACAAAAGCAGGCATCATTTCTTCCGTCACCGTCCTCATGGGTCTGGGATTTTTCATGATGAAAGATGTCCCTGTCGGAAGAGTCATATTGGCGGCAGTATGGGTCTGTCACATGATTTATTTCATTTTTGGCGTAAAGACTTTAAAAATACAGCAAAAATCACTTGATTTCAACGAAAAGCCGTGATATAGTATAGAGGCTGCATCTGATGAGCAGTAAATTTATGTCCACATCGGTCGGTCTTCGGCTGACGACGAGAGAAGGACAGGAAAGAGGTAAGAAGCATGAAGGAAGGAATCCATCCTGATTATAAGGAATGTAAAGTAACTTGCGCATGTGGTAACACTTTCGTTACAAGATCAACTAAAGAGGAACTCAGACTGGACGTTTGCTCCGCATGTCATCCGTTCTTCACAGGTCAGCAGAAGTTCGTCAACAGAGGCGGCCGTGTTGAAAAGTTCAAAACCAAGTACAACATTGACTAATAATCAAAGAAACAAACCGGAATATTATTTCCGGTTTTTTTATGACTTGTAAGAGATAAATGACGACCTCGCACTTTTCAAAAGGTCTAAGGCGTGATATAATATCAGTTTAGATATAGACAGATCAAAATTAAGTTTAAGGAGACTAAGATGTTTGATAAATTAGATTTCATATTGGAGAAATACGAGGAACTTTCCATGAAAGTTTCCGACCCCGATGTGATAAACAATCAGCCTCTTTGGCAGAAATATATCAAAGAAATAGGCGAAATGGAGCCTATAGTAAATAAATACAAAGAGTATAAAGCTGCTAAGACAAATCTGAACGAGGCTAAAGAGATGCTCGAATCCGGCGACGAGGAACTCAGGGAGCTGGCTAAGATGGAGCTTTCGGATCTGGAAGACAAGATTCCCGAGATGGAGAGCCAGCTTAAGATACTTCTTTTGCCTAAAGATCCCAACGATGATAAAAACGTCATATTAGAAGTCAGAGCCGGCACAGGAGGCGAAGAGGCAGCCCTGTTTGCGCAGGATCTTCTGCGCATGTATCTCAGATATGCTGAGAGGCGCGGCTGGAAAGCCGAAATCATGGACGCCAACGACACCGGCATCGGAGGTATCAAAGAGGCCAGCGTACTCATAAAGGGAAAAGGCGCTTATTCGAGACTCAAGTATGAGAGCGGAACTCACAGAGTACAGAGAGTTCCTGAGACGGAGAGCTCCGGCAGAATTCATACTTCGGCGGCGACCGTGGCGGTGCTTCCGGAAGTGGACGACGTGGAGGTAGAGATAAACCCAAATGACGTGCGCGTAGACGTTTACCGTTCTTCCGGCAACGGAGGACAATGCGTAAACACTACCGATTCCGCCGTCAGACTCACCCATATCCCATCGGGGCTGGTGGTGACATGCCAGGATGAAAAGTCACAGATCAAGAATAAAGAGAAAGCGTTTAAAGTTCTCAGATCCAGATTGTATGACCTCAAGCTTCAGGAACAGAACGATGAAATCTCCGCTGAGAGAAGGAGTCAGGTAGGTTCCGGTGACAGAAGCGAGAGGATAAGGACGTACAACTTTCCTCAGGGCAGAGTCACAGACCACAGGATAGGTATGACGATATATAAGCTGGACGGATTTCTGGACGGAGAGATAGACGAGATAGTAGACGGACTGATAACCAGCGATCAGGCCGAGAAAATGAAAAACTTCTGATAATCGTGATAATGCCGTCATGACAATTTACGTATACGGAAAGGCTCAAGAGCAATATGGACACGAGAATTTTAGGTACGACGCAAGAGGATATAAGAGAAGCCGCCAGAATCCTGATGAACAAAGGACTGGTGGCATTTCCCACAGAGACCGTATATGGTCTTGGGGCCAACGCTCTTTGTGAAGAAGCGGTCGCCAAGGTCTATCAGGCCAAAGGCAGACCCAGCGATAATCCTATGATAGTTCACATCGCCTGTATGGAACAGTTCTACAAACTGACATATGATATAACAGAAGACATGAAAAAGCTGGCAGAGACCTTCTGGCCCGGCCCTCTGACCATGGTAGTGCCGGCCAGAGACGAAGTACCGAGAATCACTACGGGAGGACTCGATACGGTGGCAGTAAGGATGCCTGACAACAAGACTACTCTAACGCTGATAGCGGAGACGGGGGAGCCTCTGGCAGGGCCAAGCGCCAACCTTTCGGGACACCCAAGCCCTACGACTGCCGCTCACGTAGACGATGATCTTCATGATAAGATAGACGCCATAATACAAGGTGAAGACTGCAGAGTGGGCATAGAGTCCACCGTCGTGGATATGACAGAAAAAACGCCTGTGATACTAAGGCCCGGCGTCATAACGAGAGATCAGATTTCAAAAGCCCTGGGCAGAGAAGTCCAGATAGACCCTGCGGTCTTCGAAAGACCTGATTCTAACGGAAAGAAGATTCAAAAGCGAGGAGCCGGAAGCCTTCTGGTGGCGGATGAGGATTTTAAGCCCAGGTCTCCGGGAATGAAATACAAGCATTATGCTCCAAAGGCGGAGATGATCATCTTTCGCGGGGAGCCGGAGAAAGTGAGACTTGCCATCGCAGAAGAGAAGATGTTCCGAATACAATGCGGACAGAAGGTAGGCATAATCATGTATGATGACAACGATCCCAAAGAAGCGGCTCATGATTTTTTCGCCAAGCTCAGAGCCTTTGACAAGAGCGGCGTAGATGTGATAATAGCCGCCGCCCTAAAAGAGGACGGCGTGGGACTTGCCGTCATGAACAGGATGCTCAAATCAGCCGGATACAACATACGAGAAATATGAGGAGATAATTATGAAGATAGCCGTCGCCGCCGATCACGGTGGATATGAATTGAAAAGAGAAGTGATAGACCATCTGATAGCCAGAGGAGAAGATGTGATAGACCTGGGTACAGACTCTGCGGAATCTGTAGACTATCCCGTATACGGGGTAAGCTGCGCAGAGGCCGTGGTCTCAGGAGGAGCTGACCTGGGTATCGTAATATGCGGCAGCGGCATAGGAATCTCTATAGCTGCCAACAAAGTCCGCGGAATACGGTGCGCTCTCTGCACTTCTGTAGAAATGGCCCACCTGGCCAGACAGCACAATAACGCTAACATACTGGCTCTGGGAGGCAGGACTACAGATAAAGATCTGGCTTTAGCCATGGTGGACGAATGGCTGGACGCCCAGTTTGAAGGCGGCCGCCATCAGAGAAGAGTAGATATGCTCGACAAGCTTTAGACCGGGCCGGTCAGTTAAAATAAACAGATAACAAGGAGAAGAGAAATGGGTAAAGTACACGTATTTGATCATCCGTTGATCCAGCATAAGACTGCTCTTATGAGAAAGACCAGCACCAACGTAAAGGAGTTCAGAGAACTTGCTAAAGAAGTAGCTATGCTCATGGGATTTGAAGCTACCAGAGATCTGCCCTTAGAAGAGGTGGAGATCGAGACTCCTATGTGCAAGACCAGGATGAACATGCTCAAAGGAGAGGACATCGCCATCGTGCCTATCCTCAGAGCAGGACTGGGATTTGTAGACGGTATGCTGGCTTTGGTACCTAACGCCAAGGTAGGGCATATAGGACTCTACAGAGACCCTAATACTCACGAACCTGTTGAATATTACTGCAAACTTCCTGTAGATATAGACAAGAGAAAGATCTTCGTGGTCGATCCTATGCTGGCTACGGGAGGCAGCGCCGCCGCCGCCATAGATTTTATAAAACAAAGAGGAGGCAAAGATATAGTATTCATGTGTCTCATCGCCTCGCCCGAGGGCATAGAGGCCCTGCAGAAGGCTCATCCTGACGTAGACATATATATCGCGGCCAAAGATGAAAAGCTCAACGAAAACGCATACATAGTTCCGGGACTGGGCGACGCTGGAGACAGGCTTTACGGGACAAAATAGTAAGGGCCGGCTGCCTGCGAAAGCGACGCGGCAAGAGGCAAAAGGAGAATTATACAGATGAAATTTGATTTTATACCGGATAACGTCAGCAAATTTGACAACGTATACGACGTCCTCAAAGAGAGGGGCTTTATCGAACAGTGTACCGATGAGGAAAAAGTCAGAAAGCTCCTTCAGGATGAAAAGGTCAAATTCTATATCGGTTTCGACCCTACGGCAGACTGCCTTCATGTAGGCCATTTTATGCAGGTCATAATAATGATGTATATGCAGAAATTCGGACACACCCCTGTGGTCGTCCTGGGCGGAGGCACGGGAATGGTCGGAGACCCTTCCGGCAGAACCGATATGCGCCAGATAATGACGGTGGAGACTATAGAGCATAATTGCAGCCAATTTAAGAAACTTTTCGACAGATTCCTTGAGTTCGACGAAGAATGGGAATACGTAGGAAACGAAGGAGTGTTCGTGCCCGGCCATGAGAACAAGAAGCCGGAGCCGGGAAAAGCCATCGCCGTAAATAACGCCAGGTGGCTCAGACCTCTTAACTATATAGATTTTCTCAGAGAAGTGGGGTCTCTTTTCAACGTGAACACCATGCTCAGAGCCGAATGTTTTAAGCAGAGGATGGAAAGAGAAGGCGGACTCACCATGTTTGAGCTCAATTATATGCTGATGCAGAGCTATGACTTCATGGTGATGGCCAGAGACTTCGACGTAAAGATTCAGTTCGGGGGCAACGATCAGTGGTCCAATATAATCGGAGGCGTCGATCTGACCAGAAAGAAGGTAGGCAAAGAAGTATTCGGAATGACTTTTTCTCTGCTGACTAATTCTGAAGGCAACAAGATGGGCAAGACCGCCAAAGGAGCCCTGTGGCTCAACCCGGAAAAGACCAGCCCTTACGAATTCTTCCAGTACTGGAGAAACGTAGCCGACGCAGATGTGAACAAGTGTCTGAGGATGCTGACCTTCCTCCCTATGGAAGAGGTGGAGAGACTTTCGTCCCTCGAGGGCGCCCAGATAAACAAGGCCAAGGAGATCCTGGCCTACGAAGTCACCAAACTGGTACACGGAGAGGAAGAGGCGTCGAAGGCTCTTGACGGAGCCAGGGCGGCATTTTCGGGCGGCGGCAGCATGGACAACATACCTACTGCTAAGATGGACAAGTCTCGCTTTGAGGGAGAAGGCGTAGGAGTCGTCACTCTCATCAAAGAACTGGGACTGGTACAGAGTAACAGCGAGGGATTCAGGACCATAGAGCAGGGCGGACTTGCTGTAGGCGGCAGCAAAGTCACCGATAAGAAGATGAACGTGACCTGCGATATGTTCTGCGACGGTAAGCTGCTGATTCAAAAAGGAAAAAAGAAGTTCCAGATGATAGAAATACAATAATTGTCCGAGCCCCGCCTCTTTTAGGCGGGGCTTTCGTTTCAGGGTTTGAAGATAAAGAAGTGGCCGCCTTCTGGGCGGCGGGAGGATTTTATGCGGTATTCCATCATAGAAGGACATGATACGCCTTATGCAGAGGTTATGACGGAGAAAGAGTTTCTCGCTGATTACGGGGAGCTCAGCCTCAGCCTTTCTCTTCTCAGATTTGAAGAAAAGGTGAGACACTGCAAAGCCGATATATTCGAAAGATCCGTCCACGGAAGCCTGTCCGTTCCATCTGAAGAAAGAGGGGAACTGTCTGGACGGTTTTATATGGATGATCAGCGGCTTTTATTTATAACCGAAAATGACAGTATAAAAGATATCTTAAATACAGTCTTTTCGCACAGAGCCGTAGAGATGACCACCACCGGCCAAGCGCTCTTTGCTTTTTTAGATGCGCTGGTCAGGGACGAGGGCGATTATATAGACGACTTTGAAGAGGCCCTCAACGATAAAGAGAGCCAGATGCTGGAAGATGTCAACGCCATACCGGAGGGGTTTGAGCATTATATGCAGAAGACCCGCAAAAGTTTGCTGAGGGTCAACCGCTATTATGAACAGATGGCAGATATGGCGGAGCTGTTGGCCGAATCTCCCGAAGGCGTCATAGACCAGAAAGCCAGACGACTGTACAGATTTCTGTCAGGGAGGATGGACAGGCTTTCAAAGGACGCGCTGAATCTGAGGGCATATTCCTCTCAGATCTACGATATGTATCAGTCCCGCATAAACATCAGGCAGAACAAAGTCATGCAGTTTCTCACTGTCATAACTACTATATTTATGCCGCTGACTTTGATAACCGGCTGGTACGGCATGAATTTCAAAAACATGCCGGAGATAGACTGGCAATACGGATATATAAGCGTCATAGGATTTTCGCTGTTGCTGATAGTTGTAGAATATATAATCTTCAAGAAAAAGAAATGGATGTAGGCGCGGGCGAAAGGTAGATAATAAATTTTCAGAAAATTCTGAAAAAAGGTGTTGACAGGAGAACTCGCCCATTGTATCATGGAGATACGAAATTTACTAAGAGGAGAAAAAAGATGTCCTTTAGAGCGACCGACGCAGCAAAAGTGTATTTTGGCTATTTCAGAAGCATCGCATATTATTGCCCTGCTTACTTTGAAATGTCAGGATATGAGGCTGCATAGGCGCAGAGATAAGGGAATCTTTAGACTACCGGAGAGACTTACAAAACCCATTCTGCACTCTATGCGGAGCGGGTTCTTTTTTTCGGGAGAGAAAGACAGATCAGAGGAGAGAAAAGATGAAAAAGATTATCGCATTGTTGATGGTTCTCGTCATGACACTGGGTCTTGCCGCCTGCGGCAAAGATGAGGGCACTGCCGACGGAAAGGTACTTAAGATCGGCGTAATACAGCTTGTAAAGCACGATGCTTTGGACAGAGCGTATCAGGGCTTTGTCGATGAGCTGGAAAAGCAGGGATATGTAGACGGTGAGAATATAGAAATAGATTATCAGGTGGCCTCTAACGAACAGGCTAACTGTCTGACTATCGCCGAGTCCATGGTAAACGATAATAAGGATCTGATCTTCGCTATAGCTACGCCTGCCGCTCAGGCCGTGGCAAGCAAGACGGAAGACATACCTATCCTGGTATCTGCCGTAACGGATCCTGCAGATTCGGGACTGATAGAGTCCAATGAGAATCCGGGAAGAAACCTTTCGGGGACTTCGGACCTGACGCCTGTAGCCAAGCAGATAGAGCTGCTCAAGCAGATAGTTCCTGACGCTAAAAAGATAGCAGTCCTCTATTGTTCTACGGAGTCAAACTCCGAGATTCAGCTGAGACTGGCCAAAGAAGCCGCAGCAGAAAATGACCTCGAGGTAGTAGAAGCGTCTGTTTCTTCGTCCAATGAGATTCAGCAGATGGTATCTTCTCTGGACGGTAAGGTCGACGCTATATATGTGCCTACCGACAATACTATAGCGGCGGGTATCGAGACTGTGTCCATGGTGGCCACTCAGGCGGGACTTCCTGTGATATGCGGAGAATCGGGCCCTGTAGAAAACGGCGGACTTGCGACAATTTCTCTGGATTATTACGACCTTGGCGTAAAGACTGCCCAGCAGGCCGTAAAGATTCTCAAGGACGGGGAGGACATCTCCAAGATGCCTATAGAATATATAGGGGACGATGAACTCAAATATTATGTCAATGAAGCTATAGCAGAGGCTATCGGAATAACTATTCCGCAGGAAATCTTGGATAACGCTACTATATATGAATAGAACCTTAAGGCGGGGTCCCGGCGGCTCCGCCTTACATACTGAATGAGGAGAAACGATGGACTTTTTTTTGAGCATATTGAAGAATCTGCCTGACGGAGCGGCGCTGGGGCTGGTCTGGGGCATAATGGCGATAGGAGTATACATAACTTTTAAGATACTGGATATTCCGGATATGACCGTTGACGGAACATTCGCTCTGGGCGGATGTATGATAGCCGCTACCGTTTCATCCGGATGGAATCCCTTCGTATCCACTGCGCTTGCGGTAGTCTGCGGCATGGTGGCGGGGCTGGTGACAGGAGTGCTGCATACTAAGCTCAAGATACCTGCTATCTTAGCCGGAATACTGACTATGCTGGCTCTGTATTCTATAAATCTCATGATAATGGGAGGCAAATCCAACATAGGTATGTCTCAGTTCGGCGGTCAGAAAGTAGATACGGTGCTGGACCATGTTTCAGCATTGTTTGGAATGGACGCGAAAACTACCAACATCGTGCTGGGGCTTATACTGGCTGTAGCCATCATAGCTCTGCTTTACTGGTTCTTCGGAACAGAGATGGGAAGTCTCATAAGAGCCACGGGCATAAACGAGGATATGGTAAGGGCCCAGGGCGGTAATACTGAAAGAATGAAGATCATAGGCCTGGTCATTGCCAACGGATTTGTAGCTCTTTCCGGGGCGCTTGTAGCGCAGATACAGAGATACGGAGATGTGGGTATGGGAACCGGAACCATAGTCATCGGTCTGGCATCCATAATAATAGGCGAAGTACTGCTGGGCAGAAAAGGTTCATTTAAGGTACGCCTCGTATCGGTTTTTTTAGGAAGTATCTTATACAGGGTTATAATTGCCGTAGTGCTGCTTTTGGGCTTCAACCCTAATAACTTAAAGCTTCTGACAGCTCTTCTCGTGATAATTGCTCTTTCTATACCGGTGGCAAGAGATTATGCCGGAGAGAAGAAGCGCATGAGAGCCAATATTAAGAAGTATGAGGAGGATGAGGCAAATGCTGGTGCTTAAAGACGTACATAAGACTTTCAACCGAGGTTCTGCAAATGAGAAGATAGCTTTAAAAGGCATAACTCTGAGCGTCAACGAAGGCGACTTTATAACTGTGATCGGAGGAAACGGCGCAGGAAAATCCACCATGCTGAACATGATCTCGGGAGCTTTTCCGGTGGACAGCGGAATGATAAAAATAGGCGGAGAAAATGTGACTAATCAGCCTGAACATATAAGGGCCAAGAGGATAGGCAGAGTTTTTCAGGATCCTATGAGAGGGACTGCCGGCGACATGTGGATAGAAGAGAATCTGGCCATAGCCGTGCGCAGAGGCAAGAGAAGAGGCCTGAGATGGGGAGTGACGAAAGAAGAGAGAGAACTCTTTAAAGAACTGCTTTCTCCTTTTGACCTGGGACTTGAAGACAGATTACAGACGAAGGTATCGCTGCTTTCGGGAGGCCAGAGACAGGCGCTGACGCTACTGATGGCCACCATCCAAAAGCCTGACGTGTTGCTTTTGGATGAGCATACGGCCGCCCTCGACCCAAGGACTGCCTCAAAAGTCCTCTCTATGACAGATGAACTCATAGCGGAACACAACCTCACGGCTATCATGGTGACTCATAATATGAAGGACGCCATAAAATACGGAAACCGCCTCATCATGATGATGAACGGAAAGATAATATACGATGTATGCGGCCAGGAGAAAAAAGATCTGCAAGTATCGGACCTTCTCAAAAAGTTTGAAGTCTCTTCGGGAGAAGAGTTCGCCAGCGACAGGATGCTGCTGGTTTAGAATATATGCCCAACTGACGAAGCTTCTATCTGCTCATGCAGATAGAAGCAGTTTTGTTTTTTGAGATGACGCCATGAGATGATCATGACGACGTGCCTCATAAAAAGTTGATGGATTGCGTGAAAATTCAAAATATTATTTTTATTAACATATTGTTGATATATATAGAATTCTGTGATAATATCTTACAAAAGAAAGGGGAGGATTCCAATGTGGAATGTGAATGTCAAGAAATTGATATATTAAATTAAGGCGTTTTGCTACAAACAGATTATTGCTACGGAGGGTATATGGAAAGAGCAGAAAAGATAAAAAGTTACATAGGGATAATCGTCAAGAGGCTTCTGATGGTGGCGGGGATTCTGATTGTAGTACTTTTTGTTTTAGAGAATGTTTTTAAAATTGACATTGCCGAAAGCTCTTTTTACTTAGTGATATTCAATATTGTCGCTGCAGGAATTCTATTATTTATATATATGGTTCTTGTATTTCTTTGTAAACGATAAAAACTCGATTGAAAATTCGGCCTTCTCAGGGTAAACTAAGACTGCGGAGGTGAGAACATGAGGGGACTGACGAGACAGACAGACGAGGTTTTGGATATGCTCCACGAAGCAGGGTATAAAGCATATATAGTGGGCGGATGCGTCCGCGATATGCTGATGGGCAAAGAACCTGAGGATTATGATATAACTACCTCTGCCAGACCTGAAGAGATAAAGAAGGTATTCAGCGGCAAGAAGACTATAGATACAGGTATAGCTCACGGAACGGTCACGGTTGTAATAGACGGACAGGCTTTTGAAGTTACCACTTTCAGAGTTGAGGCCGGCTACAGCGACGGCCGGCGTCCTGACAGCGTCAGTTTCACTGGCAATCTCAGAGAAGATGCGGCAAGGCGAGATTTTACCATGAATTCTATCGCCTTTAACAGAGAGGAAGGTATAATAGATTATTTTGGAGGCGCAGCGGACATAAAAGCCGGCGTAATAAGATGCGTCGGAGACCCGAAAGCAAGATTCAGAGAAGACGGACTGAGAATAATCAGAGCAGTCAGGTTTTCATCCGTCATAGGTTTTGATATAGAAGAGGAGACTCGCAATGCGGCTCTCGAGTGCAGGGCGAGTCTTAAAAATATCAGCGAAGAGAGAATAAGAGAGGAACTGATAAAATTTCTCTGCGGCAAAGATGTGAGGAGACAGCTGACAGCAAATATAGATATTTTAGGAGAAGTGATACCAGAGCTGCTTCCCATGAGAGGATTTGATCAGAAGAACGACCATCACATATATGATGTGCTGGAACATACTGCGGCGGTGGTGGAAGCTGTAGAAGCTCAGCCCCGGCTCAGGCTGGCGGCGCTTTTTCACGACATAGGAAAGCCCCGGCGCTTTTCTGAGGATGAAGAAGGCACGGGACACTTCTTCGGACATGCCCGGACAGGAGCAGAGATGGCAGAAGAAATAATGAGCCGCCTGAAGTTTGACAGCAGGAGTAAATCCGACGTAGTAACTCTGGTCCGCAGCCACAGCCGCAAGATAGAGGCTTCGCCCGGGGCTGTTAAGAGAGCCATGAACAGGCTGACTCCGGAGATATTCTTCGACCTATTAAAACTTCAAAGAGCCGATAATGCGGCTTTAAATCCGAATCTGTCGCAGAGAGCAAAGCATTATGATAAGCTAAAGGCCATGGCAGATGATATCATCAGAGACGATCAGTGCTTCTCTTTAAAGAATTTGAAAGTAAACGGCAGAGACTTGCTCGGGCTGGGCGTGCCCCGGGGGCCTGAAATAGGCCGTATCCTTGAAATCTTGCTGGAGCAAGTAATAGACGGCGATATTCCCAATGAGAAAAGGGCGCTTATTGAGAGAAGCCGCCTGATATGTGAGGCAAACGCCGATTTTATCTGAAAGACGATAAGAAGCCGTTTATACATGGAGTTTTAGTTAAAACCGGCAGACAGGCCACAGTGGCCGCCATGTATATACGGCTTTGCTCATTAAAAACGAAAAGAAAGTGTACAAATGCAAAAAACTATTGATTTTTCAAGGATTTAACTATATAATATAAAAGCATGTTTATACGTGAAGGGAGCAGGATGGGAATCCGTCCGTAAGCCCCGAAACTAAATAAGTTTTAGTATATCGAAAAAGATTCTTCTTTGGCGGTCCGCAAGACGCAAAAAAGACGAATCCAAGTAGACAAAGCCGAAAAAATTTGATTCTCACGATGGACTCAAATTCAGTAGGTGGAAAGGAAAAGAAATGAAATCATTCATCGCTAAACCTGCGGAAGTTGAACGTAAGTGGTACGTTGTAGACGCAGAAGGCAAGACCCTCGGAAGAATGGCTTCCGAAGTTGCTTCTATCTTAAGAGGCAAGAAGAAACCTATTTACACTCCACACGTTGACTGCGGAGACTATGTCATCGTTATCAACGCCGAGAAGGTGGAAGTGACAGGTAAAAAGAGAAAAGAAAAGATCTATAAGAGACATACCGGTTATCCGGGCGGCCTGAGAGAGACTACTTTCGAAAAGCTGCAGGCTACTAAACCGGAAGAAATCATCAAACATGCCGTAAAGGGTATGCTTCCTGATGGAAAGCTCGGAAGACAGATGCTCAAGAAGTTAAAGGTTTATGCAGGCCCTGAACATGCTCATGCTGCGCAGAAACCGGAAACTTGGAACTTTTAGGAAGGGGGATTAGACAATGGCAAAGATTCAATATCAAGGAACAGGCAGAAGAAAAAGTTCGGTTGCTAGAGTCAGACTGATTCCCGGAACCGGAAAGATTACCGTCAACAAGAGAGATCTGGAGAATTACTTCGGAACAGAGATCGTTAAGAGAGAGGTAAAGAGACCTTTTGAGATCGCCGGATGCGAAGGCAAGTACGATGTAATTGCCACCGTATACGGAGGAGGATTCACAGGTCAGGCAGGCGCCCTCAGACATGGTATTGCAAGAGCGCTGTGCGTTGCTGACAAAGAGAGCTACAGAGCTCCTCTGAAGGCAGCAGGCTTCCTGACAAGAGACCCGAGAATGAAAGAAAGAAAGAAATATGGCTTAAAGAAAGCAAGAAGAGCCAGCCAGTTCTCAAAGAGATAATATTAAAGACTATGGAAAACCCTTATTTTATAAGGGTTTTTTCATATTCATGAGAAAAATGCAAAAATAAGAAATGCTATAGAAAGTGGTAAAAATCAAAGGATTGGCGGAAAATATGCAGCAACCTGACATAGATCTTGACGTAATTTTTGGCGTAACTTTGACGTAAAAATATTGGTTGTTTAAATTTAAAAGATTTGATGTTGTGTAACTAATAAATAAGTGGGATAATATACTCGATAAATTGGAATTTGAAAAGGAAAGCGTATGATAAAAAAGGCAGGAAATAATGATTTAGAAACGCTTGCAAAACTAGCTGCAATGATGTGGAAGAATCATTCTATAAATGAACTAATTAACGAATTTTCAGAAATTATGATAAACGGAAAATCACAATTTTTTTTGAAATATGAAAATGATTTTCCTATCGGTTTTGCACAATGTCAATTAAGATATGATTATGTGGAAGGTACAAAATCAAGCCCTGTTGGATATTTAGAGGGAATTTTTGTGAAGGAGGATTATCGTAGCAAAGGGTATGCTAAAGAATTATTAGCCGAGTGTGAAACCTGGGCGAAAGAGAATGGTTGCCATGAGTTTGCAAGCGATTGTGAAATAGATAATATAAGCAGTTTTCATTTTCACAAGGCCATGAATTTTACAGAAGCGAACAGAATTATCTGTTTTACTAAGGGATTATAAATACCAGTTGGATGAAATAAGTTTAAAGAGTAAAATTAGAAGTTGTAAAGGAGAGATAGTATGGAACATAGAGTAAAGGTTACAGTATTAGACAAAAAGTTATTTCCTGAATTGCAGACTCAGTATTGTGCCGTACCTGACAGCGGAAAATGTCCTTGCTACAATGTAGGGGACGAGTTTATGTTTTACCGAAATGATGAGCGTGATGATTATTGGCACATGGGCGCAGGGACGCTGATTAAAAGCGGAACACCTGATGAGGGAATTTTACAATCTCCTGGTACAATGCATTGCGGTACAGAAGGAGTTCCTTTCTGCTCCGAAGCATGGGATTGCATTAGCAGATACATCTATTCTGCACTTCAAGGGGGAGCAATTATGCACGGCTGGACTAATGACGATAAAGTTATGATTGCTTGCTGCAATGATGGCACAAGACCAGTTATTTTCAAGATTGAAAGAATTGATATTGAGAACTGACAATCCCAGTTGGATGAGATAAAGATATAGAAATGTCCTGAGAGCGTGTGAGTGCATATAAAAAGCGCTGGGTTAGTGGGATAAAAGATAAAAACCCTTATTTATAAGGGTTTTTTCATATTCATGAGAAAAATGCAAAGCTTAACTTTTCGGTTATTATTGCTAAATCGGTTATGAGATGAGATAATATATTCGACGAATTAAATTTTAGCAATGTATAATTAACAGCGAGGGTTAAATGAAAAGACTTCTGATCTTAATTTTAATGGTTGTTTTATTGGCAGGCTGCAGCCAGAGTGAGTTTATGGACTATAAGACTCAATATATTGAGGAACAAGGCATTTCGGATATTGAAGAAATCGAAGCTTTTGAAGCTGAGCCATATATTGAAGGAACAATATTTAAAGGAATAGTAGATGGCCAAGAATATTTATATTATTATGAGGGTCTGCCGGGAAGTCAAAGGGAAGGTGTATATGCAAATGGAGCATATACCGGAACTGTTTTAGACGTTGAAGAAGGCATTACATATGATATTCATAAAGGCGAAGATTATGGGTATGATAAAAGTTTTTTTATAGGTATAGCATATGTGGAAATGAAAGATGTATTTTATAAAGGAGAGAGTATTAGTTTTAAAACGGCGGATGTTCGTTTAAATCAAAAGGACGTAACATTGACGATTTGGCTCATGCCATTTGAAAACGGAAAGGACATAAGCATATCAGACTTTGAATACAGATAGGAATCCGTATGAGATTTATTTAGGGTTATTAAAGCGATTACTTTTATAAATGGGAGAAAATTATGAAACTGGGATTTTTTGTTTCAAAGAAAATAGATCAGTTAGCTAAAAGATCTGATGATTTAATGAAAAACGGGAAATATGCTGACGCCGTTGAATGTTATCAGAAAATTATTGATCTGTTGCCCGCACCGAAAGAACAGTGGGAAGCATATGAGTGGAGTATAGTATCCATAGCTGATACTTATTATATTACTGAGGATTATGATAAGGCGGAGTTTTATTTCAATAAAATTATACATACAGCAGAAAATCCTTTTATTTTCTTAAGATACGGTCAAATACAATATTACTTAAACGAAGTTGAATCGTCTAAAAAATACTTAAAAAGAGCATATAGCTTAGAAGGCCCAGAAATATTTGATCAGGAAGATCCATGCTTTCTGAAACTTGCTGTAGAATCTGATGATCTAACAAATAAAAAGAAAAATGAAGATAATGAGTTTTTGAATTTATTTAGGCTGCCATTAGAATATCAACATCTTGAAAAAGAGTATATGAGTCTACAGTATCTGTGGAAGCCTATCAGCTGGGATGGGATATATAAACAATACGTTGTATTTTTTGAGAAAATTCCGGAAGAATTGTATTCTAATTCTATGTCATTTCTCTGCGCTTCTGCAATTTTAGAGGCCATAATAAATCTTGGCAAAACAGAATTATCCGAAAAATGGCTATGTTTGATTGAAAGGATGTCTCGAAGCAGAATGGATGATGGAGTATTGGAAACCTGGAAAGGGATTTGCGAGCTATATAAAGAAAATAGATCAGAAGCTGTGTACTTTTTCAGACAAGCAGAAGAGAAGGGAACAGACAGAGTGTTAAAGAATTTTGGGCACTTTGGCAATGAAATTTATAATTTTTATTTAGAAAATAAAAATGTATTGTAACTGAGTATAGTTTAAATGATAAAAAGCTCTCATCCTTTGTGATCTTTTTTATTACCGCAAGAATAAGAAAGAGCGTGAGACCTGAAAAGGTTATTGTACAATTATTGAATAAATGAGATAATACATATAGCTTGGAAGCCTCGGAGGTACATAACCATGAAAAAAATGATCGCATATTGTGGCTTGAATTGCGAAAAATGCGATGCATATCTTGCAACGATCAACGATGACCAGAAGCTGAGAGAAAAAACTGCGAAACTATGGGCCGAATTAAACGACGCGCCTATTCTGCCTGAACATATTAACTGTCAAGGCTGTCGTGCAGATGGGATTAAAACTGTATTTTGTGATAATATATGCGATATTCGTCAGTGCGCGTTGAAAAAGGGCGTTGTTACTTGCGGAGACTGTTCAGATTTGGAAAGGTGCTCCACGGTCAGGAAAATCTTAGAGAACGATCCGTCTGCTTTAAAGAATTTGAAAAGTCAGGGTAAGATCTGCAAAGGAGAATGAAAAGCTATGGGAAGAGTTTTCAAAAGAATTTGATTATTCCTCTAATAGCATAGAGGCTTTAGAGGAAATATTGGACTATTATTCCAAAGATCTTTCTAAAAGCAGCCCGACAGAAAATCAAATATGGAGTATGGCTCTTATATTTGGCTCGTATTTAGGAGAAGTAATGTTAAAGAATGGCCTTCTGAAAAATAAATTCTCCTGGAAAACGGATAATACTTCAAATATACTTGTATTATCTGATGATTGCGGAAATCATATTGCGCCGGTTGATAAAGTTTATAAACGATTAGTTAACGGGATGGAAGATAATATAACTTCATTTTATAAGTTTATTATGGATGCTCATTATAAGTAAGTCCTATTTTGAAAGAGAAACCTTTAAATTTGTAGCAGTATGGTGGGATCTCCTGCTTTTACAGGAGATCCAAAATCAAAATGCTGGATGCACCGGAAGCTTACGGTAAGACGTGGGAAAAAGGCTCCACTCGAAATGCCGGTTATGATTAAAACGAGTGGGATCCGTCCCACTCGAAACAACTATTTTACCGAAAATGAGTGGGCCAAACCCCACTCGAACAAAGTATTTTTCCCTAAACGAGTGGACATACTCCCTTCGCAAAATTACATATAATGGGAGAAAATTGCCCTAAAGTCTCAATTTTTGAAGTTCTATGGGAATTTTCATCCACCCGATTTATAGTTTTTATTAAAAACGAGTGGGCATTACCCCACTCGAAATGGATATTCTGATGAAAACGAGTGGGATAAGTCCTACATTTTTACGTAAAAGCAGGATAAGCCTTACTCAACTCACCCCTTTTACATAAGATCTTTAAAAATAAATTCATTGATTATGAATCATGTAACTGCTACAGGGAAGGAACCATTGAAACGAGAGGAAGATGAATTCTGCAACGAAACAGTGGATATGCCCGATGAGACAACCGCCGCTGAAGAAAACCGGCGGAAGAGGCGATAATAAAGATATCGGATCGCTTGTAATTGCTGCTGCGAGGGGCATTGATAATGCCGAAAACTATAAGGGCGCTGCGATAAAGGGAGGATGGTGTGCTTATGCCAAACAATGATACAAAAAAACAGAGGGCCGGCAGCCCGGCCGGCGGCTATTGCTTGCAGCGTACCAGGCGGCGGCTGGCCCGCCTGTTGTGGGCGCTGTTTTATCTGGCCATCGGCCTGGGCGCCGGCGCGCTGTTTATCAGTGAGCTGCTGGCGGATAAGTCGGGATGGGATTATATGGATTATATCGTTCTGGCGGTCAGCGGAGGCCTCTGTCTGGGCGGGTTGGCTGCCGCAGTCTATGAAGGCTATACTAATCTGCGGGACTTCTTGTTTCCGGCTAAAAGCCGCCTGGCCCGGTCCATCCGTTCACAGCTTCCTTATCCAGAAGCGGCTTTGGACGTCAGGGAATTGTTTGCCATGGTGGACGATGACATTCGGGAACACGGCCAGTGGTTTGACCGGGTGGCCGTGGGAAAGCGATGGATTTTCGGCGACGACGTGTCAGCCATCGAGCGGGTGAGGGTAGTCTTTGGCCGGGATGAGATGATCCGCCGCCATGTCAATGGCCGTACACAGATCGCACGCATAGTGGAGCTGTGTATCATGGACGACCGCCATCAGGTGCAGCGTACAGGTCTTAGGGACGCCAGAAAGCTAAAGCCGTTGCTGGAGTGTATCCAGCTGCGATGCCCCGACGTTCCGGTTCTGAACTATGAGGATTCCTTCACCGACTATAACACTATGGACGAGGAGGAATGGCAGCAGGTACTTAGAGACTTCCGCTTACAGAGGTCGCAGAGAGAGCGCAGCAGACAGACGGAGCTTTAAAAACCCACTGGCTATATTGATAGATCTAAGACATTTATTTGCAATTTTAAATCTGTCCGAATCTCAAGAAGTGAACTTCACATAGGCGATGCGGCGGAGCCGTTGAAAGATTCGGATCGGTATGTTTGAAAGGAAGCAGCTTAAATATGTCTGTAACTACGATAAATGGAAATTATATGTCGCTGGGATTGGCTCGGTATTTCCGATCTGACAGGTGCGTCAATGATATAAATTTGCAGAAGTTTAATCAGGGAAAGATCAAAGCAGACGAATTAGTTACGTTTGATTGCGGCCTTATGGAATTAAAAGAAATAAACAGATCGGAAATAGATTTGCCGCAAGAATGTAGCCAGATTCTTGCCGTCATTGTGCGTCCCGAAATTGAACCTAATTATATATTGGAGCAGGGAAAACAGTTTGAATTCTGCGGTTATGATTTAGTAGATATTTCTTGCTGTATCAGTGCCATAACCAATTGTGGCGCTGAATTTGACTCTATTGATTATACCGCCCTTAACCGATATGGCTTAATTTCATCCTATAGAGAAGCCGTAAATACCCAGTTGGATTTAAATGAGAGATATCCCGATGATTCTCATTCGTATTGCGAGATTGTAGAAATTTGGCGCCGGCTATTAAAATGACGATTTTCATTTTATGATCTGTTCAATAGGTAGACGTACAAGACATATCAGGAATCGCCAGATGATAAAATAGCTCAATTTATCATTTAAAAGGGATGACTATATTATGATTGAAACTGAAATAAGGCGATATTTATTAAATATCTTAGAAAAATTATATAAAAACGAAATATCAAAAAACCAGGCCATTGATATATTGACTCAAAATGAAAAATTGGTAGAACAAGTTATACAAAATGAAGTGAGTTTTGACATAAGCGATTGCTATTTCATGATAAAGCATCTGTTAGAAGAAAATATAAGCGAGAAGGAAATAAAATATTTCATCGAATGTTTTAGAGATGAGAGAGAATACAACTTACATGAAAAGAATATCAGATTAAATATTATAAAGGAGGATAATTCGAAATGAAACTTGGATTTATCACTATTTATGTTCAGGATTTGGACGCAACTATAAGATTTTATACTGAAATAGCAGCCCTCTCCGTGCTGAACCGCTTCAACCCGGGCTTCGGGGAAATCGCTTTTCTCGGAAATGCAGAGGGCGAAACAATGTTGGAATTTATAGAGATGGCTGTGGATAACTGCGTTTCTGCCAAAGGCATGACGTTATGTTTCGAAAGTATGGGACAGCTAAGTGCCATCAGAGAAAAAGCAAAGGAACTTGGTTATTCCCCATCAGAGATTATCAATCAGCCGCCCCGCCCTAAGTGTTTCACCGTTTTGGATCCAAACGGTATGGAGATTGAATTTACAGAATGATAGAGCTACCGGCCGCGCATGGCGAAGGGAAATATTGTCAATATTAAAACTGCATTATAGACAATTGATCGATATTTACTTTTGTAACATTTAGTTATTGCAAATTTTATATAAGTTTTTGAATTATCCGCATAAACACTATACTTATAAGCAATTTCATAATTGCAAAACCATTCATTTTACCACGAATTTACCACAATTGAATGAGCCTTGATATGACAATAAAACCGATAAGGGAGATAGCACATGAAAGCTGTGTATCTCCCTTTGTTCATGCTAAATGACTACTTTACTCTGATTTCAAACTTCAAGATAGCTTTCATCATTTCCGCATGTATTTCCCCTTTTAATTCTTCATCAACTTGCATATGTATAGTACCCTTTGCGTGATAGCATGGTCGTAAGCATACTTTGGAGATATAGGCGTTATAAAAATCTAATATTTCTCTGATTGCATTTTTATCTCCGCTGGTCTCTCTGCAAATGAGGTCATAAGAGGGATAACCATAATCTTTTTTCATTTGTCCTATTTCCTTTCGTTTAATAACTTCTGTAATTTTTTCAGACCTCTATCCCGTCTGCTATTGATAGCAGAACGTGATACATGATATAGTTCTGAAATCTCTCTGTCGTTCATGCCTTGAAAGAAATGCAACAAGATAGCACTACACTGTTCCTCTGTTAATTCTTTCAATGCTGTACTTAATTCTTCATCAGATATACGAATTACAAAATCCAGCACTTGAAATGATACAAATACATGTGAATAGTTGTCGTTCATACTATTCTCTATCTGTTTCATTTCAGGCAATTCACAAAACAACACTTCATGCTTAGAACGTCTGGCAATCTGTCTTCTGCGACTTGATGATGTGCCTTTAATAACAATCATCATCAAAGAATTAAACTGTAATCTGACGATATGCTCGAAAGAAGATGTCCTCATAATTTCACCTCCTTTCCGCCAAAGCAAAACTATATAAACGAAATATTTCATAGCAGAAACACCGTTTATAACTTTTGAAAAATACAGAAAAAAGGTATAGAAAAAAGCCCGCACAAAACATAAAGTCTGTACGAGCCTTTAAAGCT